>PVML01018655.1_pt1 | contig 15609 bp, 14 predicted proteins | sample 1853371 | NCBI WGS metagenome assembly PVML01 (sample SAMN08533508, study PRJNA380276) | Human gut metagenome, whole genome shotgun sequencing project. | isolation source: participant 1, chromium library | host: Homo sapiens | collected 2017 | reverse complement strand
GTGGTAATCTCTTTTTTATTTCAACGGTCTTCTTCTTTCTTAATCCTATAAAAAGTTGTAGATATGTTTGCTTTTTAGTAACTTTAAAGACACCACATCATTAAAAGTTACCATGCAACAAGCCATATCTACAACGTACAAATATACATCAAAAAAAGAAAATACTCCTACAAATAGGGGATTATTCCATGATTTCAGATTCAGTCTTGGCTACGATAGTCTGCAACAAGATGGTATCTCTGAAGCTGTTGGCTCATTGACGGTCTTTTTACATACGGCTGGCAAGGGGGCTTCCTGTCCTTATTGCGGACATTTCAGTCACCGGTTGCACAGTTACTACTCCCGTCATATTCAGGATCTTGAAGTTTACGGTCATACTTTGGAGTTAGTCATAAAGGTTGGCAAATATTATTGTGACAATATTTCTTGTCCGCAAAAAATATTCTGCGAACCGTTGTCTTTTCTGGCTCGTCGGTATGGTAGACGGAGCTATCTTGTTGAGGAACGCATCAGATCGATAAGCTTGGAACTTACTTCCCGAAAGGCCTCTTCTCTTTTGCAACTGTTCCATATAACGGCCAGTAGCTCTTCCTGCTTACGCATCCTACAACGGTACGGGCAACATAATCCTATGCATAATAAAAGTATTTATGTAGGTATTGATGATTTTGCCTATAAAAAAGGTAAGGATTATATGAGTGTGGTCGTAGACCAGATGACACACATGCCTATTGCTTTGTTAGAGGATAGAAGCGGAGAAGCGCTTGATAACTGGCTCACCCGGAATCCTCAGATACAATATATAACGAGAGACCGTGGAAGATGTTTCACAGAGGCTATAAACAGAATAATCCCTGGTGTTACACAAATCTGCGACCGGTTCCATCTAACCAAGAATATGACGGACACGATGATACCGGAAATAGAGAAAATGATTCGTCAGACCAAGAAAAAGCTCAAGTACGAATATCCTGACAGAGACACGGCTTCTTCGTTAATTCTTCAGGACATATTTAACATGGGAGATGTCCGACACAGAGAAAAATTGAAGATATACAGGGAAAGCCTGAACTTAAAAATGCAGGGGATGACCATTGAGCAGACAGCCACACATTTGGGCTAGAAAAGTCGCTACATTTATAAGCTCATTCATAACAGGAGAATAGGGGCATACTTGAATGAGCAACAGAAGACAGCTCTTAAATATGTATCCGAACTGGCTACAATCATTAGTGCGGGCTGTATTACCCGAAAAATATTGGCACAAAAAATGGGGAGTAAAATCAGTGGCGCACTTATTGGAAGGATAACATCCAGCTTGCGAAAAATGTATCAACAAAAGAGGAAGGAAGTCAAGGAGCATAATGAGAGCATTGAAAACGGAAGTAAAACACAGAGAGTTTCACAGAATCAGATACGCAAATACATTCTAAAGGGAAAATCGGATAATCCTAAACTAGCGGAACTGTATAAATCCTCACCACAGATTAAAGAACTCTTAAGCGTGTGTCAGAATTTCAGAGATATGATTAATGGGAATACTTATGATAAGGATATTAGAAAGTAGACTGAAAAAGCGAAGGCAATACGGAATATGGCACTGACGAACTTTGCATATGGTATTGAAACAGACTGGGAGGCAGTACAGGCAGCTATTGATATCCCCTTCAGTAACGGATTATTGGAGGGGACAGTGAATAAAATTAAAGCGGTAAAAAGACAGATGTACAATAGGGCAGGAAGTAAACTACTGAGAGCCAAGATTCTTTATTCACAATAGAAGAAGTACCACCAAATTTGACGAAGAACCAACATTTAAACGATTACCGCTATGTTTTCAGAGGCTAAAGTTACAGAGATTTATTGTATGGCAGATGATTTTTGCAAGGAATTTGTATTGCAACAGAGAAAATATATGATTGAAGACAAAGGATATAAGCATCGCAACAAGCCGAACCGTATGAACGATGCGGAAATTATGGTAATTCTCATCCTGTTTCATTCCGGTAGATTTCGATGTTTTAAACATTATTACAAGGAGTACGTCTGCAAACATTTGAGAGACTTGTTTCCCCGATGTGTGTCTTATAATCGTTTTGTGGAACTGGAAAAAGAAATACTTCTCCCTCTGACCATTTTCATCAAAAAGGTTCTGCTAGGCAGTTGTACCGGTATCAGTTTTGTCGATTCCACTCCCTTACGTGTCTGCCGTAACCAACGAATATTGATTCACAAGACTTTCGAAGGACTTGCCGAGCGTGGAAGATGCTCTATGGGATGGTTCTTCGGATTCAAGCTGCATCTGATAATCAATGATAAAGGAGAGATTCTCAATTTTATGTTTACTTCCGGCAATGTGGATGACAGGGAACCATTGAAACAAGGAAAGTTTCTGGAAAACATAAAGGGAAAATTGTGTGCGGACAAGGGATATATCGGCCAGACTTTGTTCGAGAACCTCTTTCTTAATGGTATACAGACGATTACTAAGGTCAAGAATAATATGAAGAACTCCTTGATGAGTATCGCTGATAAGATATTGCTTAGGAAGAGAGCTCTGATTGAAACTGTCAATGACGAATTGAAGAACATTGCACAGATTGAACACTCCAGACATCGTTCATTTAATAACTTCATAGCAAATGCATTGTCAGCGATAGCAGCCTATTGTTTCTTTGAAAAGAAACCCGCCATTGATGTGATTTGTAAATGACGGGCAACTGGCTATGTTCTGATTATATCGAACTCACGTTAATTACATGTTTCGGTCAAGTAGATTTGTCTTAAATGAATAAAGAGACTTCCCGGAATATTTAAGAGTCCCTTTTTATATCAACGACGATGTATCTCACTTATATTATTCATTTTATAGCTGTTTTTTCATCTTTTTATGTTCTTGCTTCTTTCTATTAAATTCTTCCAAAGTATATTTCTCTGCTTTCATAGTTATCTTATATCCAAGAAATAATCCTATTAAAAGCAACAACAGATAATTGTATAGTGTAGACTTATATTCTATGGAGAAAGTTATATATATAACAAGAAACCAACAATATAATTGAGTTATTATTTTATCAGATTTCAAATATAATGTCCGAATAATACCTTTTTCCTTTAATGGTTGTTTGGGAATCTTTATATAAGGAAAAAGATAACTCATCATTCCACCTATTACTATAATAGCTAACGAAATTGCAAGTATTACCCTGATAATAAATATTAGAGTAGGGTATTCAAATAGAAAAGAGGAAAAAATGCAATAGGGAATCATCATAAGACTGAACCACAGAAGTGACTTTTCACATATTGCTATAAATAGATATCTCATATAGTTATAAGTTAGTTATTAGAATGCATCCATTACATATCATCTTATAGTTTATATACCCCGATGTGCTTTCACTACACTTCGGCTATTCACATCAGGGTATAATTGAGTTTTTAAAGAGTATTTTTTTTATTTGCCTGATCTACTATATATTGGTTAGTTCTTATTGCTATTTTGTTTCCTAGATATAGTCCAAACAGAAGTAATATTAAATAAGCTATTGCTTTTTCGTGGCTATACAAAACCAGATATATAACAAAAAAAACAGCATATATCATATCTATATCCCGGCTGAATTTCAAACATATTTTTTTTACAATATTATTAGGCTCAGCTTTCTTTTCTTTTAGGCTTTTACTCCTTGTTAAAAGATTTAACATCTTTCCTGCCAGCCATGCTATCCATGAAACTAGTAATAATATTATAACAATAAACATATATTCAAATTTTCCTAAATTAGGATGGAACAAGCAATGAATTATCATTAAAATACTATTGACAATAGTAATTGCCTTAAAGATCAGTATAAAAATATCTCCCATATATTGTTTTTATTTAAATAGTTCTTTTATCCAATCAAAAATACTTTCCACATAATTTGTTGAATATTCATTTTTTCCCTCAACTTGATTCGTATGAGTTTCATAAGCATCCTGCGTTGGGTCGGGATTTGTAAACTCCATGAATATTCTGTCTATTGCTAAACCACCAATTACTTTTTTTCCAATTTTCACAACCTTTCTTTTGTCATCCGGATCGATTTTCGGTGCCGGTTTTCTCCTTTAGCTTTCTTTTCAGCAGCCTTTCTGATTTTATTTATTTTTATCAATGTTTTTTATTTATCATGACCACTGGCTATTCTAAATATTTTGAAAATCTGTAGATATTTCTTTGAATGGACTGAAATCTGTCTTCCACATATCAAGCTCATACATATTTCCTTCTCTATCTAGGTATAAAGATGCTATAACTGTCACTCCATCCGTATCTTTAAATTGACAATCACTTACTTGAGAACCAAACTTCCGTTCTTTGTCAGCAACTCCAGGCGGGTATAAAGACAAGCTTCCCATTCCACCATCAGCGAGATTGGATACCAATAAATCTTCTTTCCAATTAAAAGAAATATTTATATTTGATTTAGAAATAAGTTTTTCCAAGATACTTTCCTCTTGTTTTGTTAGATGTCTTTTTTCAATCAATTCCATGTATTCTTCCTATGTTATATTTCCCATTAGTTAATTTATAAACAGTGTATTGTAAACGTCTTCCCCCAACCTCTATTATCTGATTAAATGGTTCCGGTTACAACTTGAGTATATTTTCCACTAAAATCTATAATAATTGCTTTAGAAACAATATCTCTTGATAGCCCCAATTCATCTATATGCCTAAAAGCATGATAGGTTTGATTCTCATTCTGACCAAATACAATAAAATCTTTTATAATATTCTTAGACCTAAATAAGTTTTTCACAACCTTCAATAACGAACCAACAGCCTTCAAAGAAACCTTACTGAAACCTGGTAAAAAAGCAGGTTCACCCATTATTAACCCCGGGCGATATGCAATATAAACGGCACTTGAATCACTCTTACGCATAACACCAGTTATTGGAATAACATCCTTTCTAGATGGGGGATCATCATTGCTAGGATTTACTTCAATTCCATACTCATTTTGTGCACTCTCCCAAGACACTTCATTACCTTGTTCATCCTCATATCGCTGTTTGTTCCAGTTGTAACGCGAAGCCATTCCAGACGGATCTACACGATTAAACGGATTATTCAAACAATAAGTATAAGGATTAATAGAATAAGAAATCTCAGCTAATAGATCAACTGCAAGAAATCTTCCTAATGCTGCATCATACATTCTCGCTCCATAATCATACCAATCTAACCCATTCTGTTCATCCAACTCTTTACCGTTATATTTGTAAGACTGAACAGCAATCGATGAATTAGCTATCAATCCCCCAAAAGGATAATAATGATTTACTTCTTCCACTTTACCTTCCTGGTCAACAATCACCCGATTGTTTCCTTGATGGTCTCGGATAAAGTAATGATACTTATTATTATTCAGCGAAACATAACCATATCCGGTCAGCAATTTCTCCGGAACTCCATTTTCATAGATCACATTGCCGCAATAATCTGTAATAGTAGTATCACTTCCGGTTATGTGCGTTGTACGAAGTTTCACTCCGTTGGCATCATAAAGATAAGAGATACTGTTTCCATCCTCAAATTCTATCCGACCCGGTAAATTTAAACAATTATACTCAATATCAGTAATCTTTTTGTCTAAACTTGCGGTGGAAAAACATACCCTGATATAAATTGGTGATTAGTCAACTTTAATCAGGGTAATATAGTTTTTTTATAACTATTTCTAATGTAATTACTCTGCTTTTTCCTTCGATAAAATATAATCGTCTAAACGTCCGATCGAAATTCCTTTTTCTAAATCTCCTATTGTTAAAGTCTTTTTTTCTTTATGTCTATTAAGCCATTTGTAAATAGAATAAAAATAAACTTCTTTTGTGAAATACTTGGAAAAATTGAAATTCGAAATATCAACAGAGAATCGATCGCTATAGCCACATAGAAACTCTTCTGCATCATCACCATATATATACAAGTCTTCTTCTAATCTGGTAGAAGTATTAAGTTTTTCCCTATTCTTTATCCAAGAATAATTGAGGATAAAATCTATTAAGTCTTTATTATTCATTATACATTCCAATTGTTGTTACATTATTTCTAGCATTCTCAAAAAAAGAATCAGATGGACTGGTTATAAAATCTTTGATAATACTATATCCATCGTATATTGTAAAAGCTACGCCTAAAGGCATCAAGATTTTTCCTGCTGCACGTCCTAACTGCCCTCCTAAAGAGGCTGCTTTGGGTAGCCATTTGACAGTAGAAGTGTTTCCTAAATATTTTCTGAAAATTAAAGAAGCTATAGATGTATTATTGGAAGCCTGTAAAACTCTTCGGCTTTTTGACCATATAGCTTTTGCCAATTTTGAATTTTTAGGTATAATAGGTGCTGTAGACACAGTTAGGACAGGTCCTCTTAGTTTTATTAATTTTTCCCAAGCATCTGCATTGTCCTTAGAAGTGTTAGGATCAAGCTTAGGTGTAGTTTCCACCACACTATCTGCTTGAGGTTTAGAAGGTGAATTATCATCCCCATTGCTATCTCTGCTACCCTTTCCTATCCCATACTCTTGCTGCACACTTTCCCAAGCCACCTCATTGCCGCGTTCATCTTCATATCGTTGACTGTCCCAATTATAATGTGAAGCCAGACCGCTAGGATCTACACGATTGAAAGGATTGTTTAGACAGTAAGTGTATGGATTGACAAAATAGGAACTTTCAGCAAGTGGATCAATTGTTATGAATCTTCCTAATGCTGCATCATACTGTCTCGCCCCATAATCATACCAATCCAAACCACCTTTCCTATCCAATTCCTTGCCGTTATACTTATAAGGCTGAACAGAATCGGAAGATGAAGCCATCAGTCCGCCAAATGGATAATAGTCGTTCACTTCCTCCACCTTTCCATCTTCGTCTACAACCACACGATTGTTTCCTTGATGGTCTCGGATAAAGTAATGATACTCATTATTATTCAGCGAAACATAACCATATCCGGTCAGCAATTTCTCCGGAACTCCATTTTCATAGATCACATTGCCGCAATAATCTGTAATAGTAGTATCACTTCCGGTTATGTGCGTTGTACGAAGTTTCACTCCGTTGGCATCATAAAGATATGAAATGCTATTGCCATCTTCAAAATGTATCCGACATGGCAAATTTAGAATATTATATTGAATATCAGTTATCTTTTTATTTAAATCTTTTATTGAATTTCCATTAGCATCATATTCGTATTCCGTTTCCTTATTTGCACTGTCTTTGAAATCAAAGCCGTTTCCATAGACGGAATTAACAGCATTATCCGTTACACTTTTCAATTGGTTACCATCATAAACCAAGGAAAGATTGTCAATCAGTCCGTATTTATCAAGAGAAGTTTGCCCCGAACGTTTCAACCCTAAAATATTCCCCATCTTGTCATATTCCATAATATGCTCATTGAATCGATCAGAATTTATAGTAAGATTATTTCCTTCACCATACAAAGCATCTGTCATACGATTCAGACCGTCATACATGAACTTATAACCACAAAGTTGGGAGTCACTCCCCGTCGCCCATGTCATACTGCTGATATTACCGTTATAACAAGGCGTACCAGTTCCGTCCGTATAATACAACGTCTGTGAAAAATGAGGACTGCGGATAGCCGTAAGCCAATTGCGAATATTATAATCATTCTCTGTTGCCAAAGAATCCGTACCATGCACACGGAGTCGACTTTTCACACGTCCCAATGCATCATGACTGTATATAAAACGTGTTGTGTCGTTCTTTGAGATATGCACTTCCTCAATCAGGCGACCTGCCAGATCATAAGCGTAATCTTTCTTCAATTCAACACCGCCACCATAATTCTCTGCACTCCGAACGGGTTGCCCACTGAAGTTAAATGAATATCGGGACACTGTTATCTCACCATTCAGCGTCGTACGACGTTCCTGTACCAAATTGCGGTTATAATCGTAATAATAACAACCATACAGTTCCCGTTCATCTCCCAGCGTACACGTCATATTTCCGGTCAACAATCCCTTGCAATGTGATGGAGCTCCGTTCTTATCTGCATAAAACGTGCCGTAATCTTCATCAGCCGTGTAATCCAACGCAGAAACGAAGCCCGACAATTTATTCCGATAATCATATGTATCATAATAATTAGCTTGTAACACTTTCAGGCTATCCAAGTGAACAATTTCCGGCGCGTGAATAACATATCCATGTATGGCAGCAAGGTCCGTCGGCTCAAAAGTAACATATACGTTCAATAAAGCACATTCCTGCACATTCGGCATCCCATAATAAATTCCCGTCACAACAGAACGTCCTGATAAATCGGAAAGAACGAAGCTCCATTCGCCGCATTTTCTTTGCCGGCCATCTTGAGAAAACACAAGTCGATCACCCGCATCATAAATCATTTCCACCCAGTCGCACCCCGGTAGTTTCTTTCCAATACAACGGTTACGGTAGTCATACCGATATTGATATGCGTATTGTTTCAAAACATTCTGAATCGTCTCACCGGTTTGAAACAAAGACGGTAAATACTGCGATGCCGCCGGTGGGAGTACAAAACACAAGTTATCATAGTCATCATACACATAATATGTATCCAACGTATCCGTTTCGGCTATACTTCTTTCCAAAATAATGTGTCCCTGCTCATCCGTAAAGCTACAGTTGTAACATCCGCCCTCATCTAAAGTTTCTTTTATAGAAAGGTTATTGGCAGGATAAAACCGAGCAAATGAAAGTGCCGGTGCTTCACGAGTTCCCGAAACATAGAAATTAAAACAACAGTCCGTATCTGTATTAATCCGATAATCATTTTTCACCGAACGTCCATCTGCATGCCACGATTTGCCAGCACCATAATATTCTTTTACCCTATTGAGTGGAGAACCGTCGTAGACCTGATAAGCAAACGCACAACTATCTTCATAGAAGACTCCGGATTCGTGTTCTAAATTTCTGTCGGGAACGAACGACAACAAGTCATCCTTACCCACATAAGGTAAAGGAAGCCACTGTTTCCAGTCCCGACCCAGTATGTCATATTCCTGACGGCTTACCAGATTTCTCCCCTCTGTAGAGGAACGAAAGGAAAGATGCTGGACGGGACGTCCCAAACCATCATAATACTGCATTTCCCGGTGACAGCTACCGATAGTCGAGAACATGGAAACCGTATCGCCGGCAACAGCAGGAATCAAAGTATGAACAGAATTATATTGAGAAGAGTAATCCGTTTCATCAGGAATAAAAGGACACTCGCCGGTAGCAACAGTAGTACGCAGCATACCGTTAGGAATAGAACCGTTCATATATTTACTACCAGCGACTATGATATAATATATGCCTCGAGGTACACGCTCCGCACGAAGATAACCAAGAACACGACTGGTGCCGGGAGGAGCGTTCAACGAATCAAAACCGGGAACCTCGCCACCCATAAACGAAGCCACGTCATATACGGAATCACAACTATAACCATCATGTGGCTCAGCAGAAGGATCAATGGGAGCCACTAGAAACACGGTAGAACAATTCACTTCCGGTGACTCCCAATTATGAATTACAATATCAGACATATACTCAAGCTCCAAACGATAATAAACGGCATTTCCGTACGTATAACAGATTTGTCCATCCCAAGGGAAACGATATGGATAATAATCATACGAGTAGCTGTCACGTACATCCGTAAATGCATTCCCGCCATCTGAAAAATTGACCGGGATAGCATCCATAAAAGACCGTCCTGCCTTCTCTTCTTCCACAGCATACGTTGTCATGCAGCCAAGAAAAGTCAACAACAAATAAATAAAAAAAGCATTTATAGTTTTTCATATTTTAATCATGTGTTTATTTTGAAACATTAGTTTACTCATTCACAATATGGTAATCGTTGTGTTGCAGAATCTCCTTACCTCCGGTCTCACCGATACGATAGATTTCTTTCAGACGCTCCTTCCCATCATAGGTATAAAAGGTGTTTTGTCCGTTTGGAGCGGTGGCACGAACCATTCTCGAACCTTTATAAGCATATGTATATACGTTTGCTTGAGGAAGAAGTAAACGAAGGCCATCCAGCATCGAAGAATCCTCTGAATACTTGGAGTACTCATCAAGCGTACATCCCAACGCCGTTTCCACTTCTTCACAGGTAGCATTCTCGATATAACCCAATAAATACTGTCCTGTGTGCCCCCATATATATACTGTGTACCTGCCATCATTTTTAGTTTCGGAAAGCAGATTACCATAACTGTCATACGCTATATAGCTATTCTTCGAGATAAGTTGTCCGAAAGTATCATACGAATATCGTTCCAAAGGAGTATGGAAATAATAATAATCAAAGATCGTGCTGGGACAGATTCCGTAAGTCGTAGAATCCCTGCGCAGCACTGTTTCTCCGTTCTTTGTACACAACGAATGAATTTCACTAACCGGCAACAACTGGAAACCATGCAGATTATCAAATTTACGACGCGCATACCGGGTCAACAACGAATCGCCATTGTTTTTAATCACCTTTTTCTCGGAAAGTAAACCATCCCTATCATATTTGTAAAGCTCTACATTCATCAAATAAGATTGCGAATGGGAAGGAGAATGGTCAGTCGTTATTTTTCTATCCAGCAGATACTCAAAAAGAGGTTCTTTGAGCAGATGGCTATAAAGCCCCGTACGCATTCCAAAGTGAGAAAACGGCATATATGTACGTAATGCATATTTATCCTCATTATGAAAGCGGTAATAATATTGACACTCTTTTACCAATACATCATTCTCATCATAATAGAATTCACGTTCAACCTTACCATATTGACGGGAAACATCCAAACTAGGATGGGCCAAAAGATTGCGGTTATAATTTTGAAGAGTATATGTAGGGAAATACGTTTCCGGACTTACTATCCAGGGATTTCCCTGGTAAGAAGGATAAGAATAATCTCTCATATAATAACCGAAGTCACGCCTGATGCGTTCGGCAAAAAAAGTGACTTTCCGTGAATACGATTTTTGCAGGGTTTGAGCAAAAGGGGATACAAAATGTTCTGTCACCTTCGGATAGCGGATATGCACCGAAGGATAGGGCATGTCCGTAATACCATCACTGTCTATGCTGATGCCATCAACAACAAATTCATAAGGGGCTGTAGTATGTGTACGTGTATATTTGTAATAGGGCATGTAGGTCAATTCTCCTTGTTGGGTATCCGAACCGTAAGTGAAAATGCTTTTCTTCACCGGTGTATCTGCACTGGCATAATGCGTTATGGCCCGGACACGGGCACCGCCTGCAAAAAGAATGCCTCCCATAGGCATCACCCCACCGGGATAATATGAACTTCCATCATTAGGACAGGGTGTATGCGAATAACGGTTAGCCTCATATTCGTAAGAAGTAAATCCACCGGTTGGGTAATACACATGACTTAGAAGCGCATAGTCAGGGCATTCCCCTGTAGCGTCACGGTCATCACTGGCAATCAGGTAATCCTGGTAATTAAGACTGTAGCCGGCATCTACCATTTCAAGAGCAGGAACAATACCCGTATTTTCTTTTGTTCCTCGCCAGAATCCCCAATGATCAATGTTTGAGGTCATAGGAGTAGGTATACGCGATGCGCCCGATTTATTATATTTAAAAGAATAAATGCCATTATCCGTATTCACCCGGTCAAGAAACATTCTTCCACCCGCTTGGTAAGTGTAATCAAAGGATACCGTTTTGTGCACACCACGAGCATAGACTTCTATCTCATCCAGCTTTGCTCCACAAGTACATGGAAAACTCCCTTGATGCCGGTCGTCATAATAAGGATTGCCAGAACGAGGCGAATAATGAAAATACAGTTGCATCCGTCCGGTAGTAACGTAATCCACCAAAGCTGTTTTTGTCAATGTATACAATTCTCTCGTTGCCTTAAAAACCCCGCTCTTATGTATATTTGTCGGAAACATAGAGTATTCCTGAAAAACGGAGCGCCCGGAGAAAGCATACTGCATACGTATATTTTCATCTACCCCACTTCCTTGTGCGGTAAGAGTACGCAAGTCGGATGGATCTGCATGATATTTAGGGTTTGTATCCCGGTATTTTATAACCAAAGTACGACCGTTCGGTGCAGTAATCTGCGTCAGATGAAAAGCGGTAATCACATGAGGCAGGCTGAAAGCTTCAGCAGGTTGCGCAGAGAAATTATCTTCCCAACTGATATTATATTCGAGTGATCCATATCCCTCTCCGCCAAAGGTGTACACATACCCGTCGTCCGTCTTTATATGTATCCGGGTATTCAATTTATTTTCTTTCTTGTAAATCATCTGCATATCGCGTAAGTCTACCTCATATTTGCCACCATTGTCGCCGCAAGCACTGACAGCTCCGTCGTAATTAATTACAAACTTGCCACTATGTTTACCAAAAGAAAAGTAAAAGACATCTGCCGAAGATTCGATAAAAGTGTCTTTACCATCCAAGACCAATGTTGGTTCATTAGAATATATATCTCGTGGACGGGTATATTGATAAGGGTTATCCAGAAAAGTTTTTTCCATCTGGTCAAGGTCAAAATAGCGCTTCCCTAAAACATTAAGAAAACCATCAATCCGCTTTTCTTTACCAACAGGTTCCGGAAAATGCTGCATGTCATCAGGGATTCCGTTCACCTTTCTATAAACCACTCCTCCGATACCAAGCATCCAGTTTCGCCCCACATAATTGTCTGTATCCCTTGGTCGGAATCCCGAAGAATCATAAAAGATAGAGACTGGAAAGTCAAAGTCCGGATCATTCCATTCGGTAAGCGGAATGTTCAAATCAACGCATCCAGTATTTAATTGCATAGAAGTGCGATCATGCCTAATCATCTCCGCCACTTGCGGAGAATACACAGTCTGTTCTTTAGGTAAAACGGAAGGTTCTGCGCTTGCAATGGGCTCTTGCGCACAAAGTGCAAAAGATTGAATAGTCAAAAGCCCACCTATCAAAATAGAATATATATAAAAAACTCGTTTCATAATTAATTGAATATGTATATTATAGATTATCAGCGTGTTGTGAATAAAAAAACTATAGAACGCAGATTAATACAGAATATGTATCCACACAAATCTGTTATAATCTGCGTTCTTATAGAAACTTACAGATTCATCGCATTAGCGCCCAAAACGCCAGCCAAAGCCGAAGCCACTGCGATAACCACTTTCAGGATCATATCCCATACTGATTTCTTCATTGCCATAATTTACCTCCTTTCTGTTCTTTAGTGTGTTGTTTTACTCTGTGTTCTTCCGTGCTCTCCGCTTGTGCTGTGAGTTCTCCGAACTCCTTGAATTCTTTCGCCACATCGAAGCACGGGCACTGTTTAATCCACTCTTCCGGTTCTATCTCACCGTTTCCGTTCAAGTCCGGCGACAGGTCGCGGTGTCCGCACACCCGGCAGCCGGGAAATTTCTCTTGCAATTGCCCGACGAGTTGCCGGAGCGTAGAGCGCTGTGCCGGAGTCCGGGTATCTGCCGGGCGTCCCCGGCAGTCCAGACCACCTTCATAGCAGATACCTATCGAGTGAGTGTTGAAGCCTTTCACGTGGGCTCCGATGCGTTCGAGCGAGCGGGTGAGGTGCAACGTTCCATCCTTGCGGATGTAATAATGATAGCCTGTTCCGTTGAACCCGCGACGCCGGTGCATCAAGTCCAAAGCTTCCGGTGAGAGTGTAGAATCCCCCCGCGTGGCGCTGCAATGCACCACGATTAAGTTGATAATTCGCATGTTAGTGGATAATTAGTTTACTAGTCTAGTTAAAACTTCGTTTAGTTAGTCAGTCATTCGTGTTTGTGTTGCGCCATACAGACAGTTTATGCTGCCGGATCCGGGTCCGGAGTTTCCCCGCCATCAGCTCCGCCACCACCGGGTTTACTACCTTCTCCGTCACCGGAAGCCGAAGCATCGGCACGGTCGAAGCGTACGCATCGTGCGCCTGTCACCAGTGAACGGGTGGCCATAGTGCCATCCAGATGACGGGTGGAGCAGGGAAGAAAGCGGACAGTCAGTGAAGACTGCGCAGCCGAGACATCTTCTGCTGTTTCGACGCCTTTACCATTCGACTTCATCACCAGGCGGAAAGTGCCGAACCCGTCAAGCGTCACACTCTCAGATGACTGGAGGTGCTGACCAACTACCGTCACCAGGTTGTCCAGCGTATTCTTCACATCACCTGGGGAAAGGGATGAATATGCGGCTATCTCTTTAGAGAGTTGTGAAGTACTTACATTACCAGTGCGCAGCACACGGGGATAAAATAGTTGTTTTCCGTTTTTGTCTTTCAGAACGGACTGAAATGAACCATACAATACTGGCATAATCGTGATTTTTTTGTGTTAATTGATTTTGTTTAGTTTTGTCTTTAAGCTTATCGACACTACAAAGATACGATGGTTACATTTTATATACAAGCGTTTTTCAATATGTGTCTTAACTAAATTCTTAACCGCCGCAATCTACCGTACATCAATACACGAAAGTTTATTCCTTCCTGTTTACGACACTTAGAAGATAGCGGCCGGGAAGTTTTATTTTTCCACCGCTACCACGCAGCGTGGCAATTCCCCGCCATATCGCACCGCCAATAGCCCCGAAGTTACTTTTCAGAATAATCGCATATTGTTCCGAGGGTGGGATACCGTAGCTACGAAGGTTATCAAGCAGACCCGCATAATTCCGCGACATCCCGTCAGTCGGCGGAAGAAGCCTGTCGATAGTTTCTTGTGTCCACTTTTTCCGGGTACCAGAACCGGAGCTTTCCCCACCGAAGGAACTTACAGAAGAAATCTCCTCTCTTTCCTTCTTCCTCTCCGCCTTCTCCCCTGCTGTTTCCAGGGGAGAATTGAAGAGGGGATGTTCTTTGCTTTGCTCTGCTGTGCTATTCTGTGCTGTGCTATGTGTACTTGATGTTACATTTTCAGGGATAAATGTTACATTATCATCCTTGGTAACGCTTTCTTTATACTCCGTTTTTTCAGAGCCGGCAGGTGATTGTCGCCCTGCATCTGTCTTGTTTTCAGCAACTTCCTCATTGACCAGCAAACAGTATGCCGCTTCCAGATGCGAAACGCTGCGACGACGGGTACTGAAAAGATACTGCCGTTGTATCTCGACGGAAGTCAGAATGCATCCGCGCTCAAAAAGACCGCCGTCGAACAGTCCATATTCCACTGCAAGGCGAATCACACGCTCCACATCATCCGCACTCTTCTCATACAGGCCTGCCGAAAGGTCTTCATAAAACAAACGGTCTGCATGCACATAATATCCCTCTCCCGCATAGATATACGAAAGCACTTCAACCAAAATACCAAGCGCCGAGTCGCCTTCACGCTTCATTAGGCGACGGACAGCACGGTCATGGATAAAATCAGTATTCAATGGAAAATAGTCCAGTCCCTTTTTCTTTATTCTTGCCATAATTAATCTGTTTTTTGTGTAAAGTTTACAAAGAGTGAATTTCGCAAGCTCTCCGCATGGCTTCTTCTCCGTTGAAGAGGAAAAGCCATGCGGCCGCTCGTGATATCAAATTCAC
>PVML01022385.1_pt1 | contig 15665 bp, 7 predicted proteins | sample 1853371 | NCBI WGS metagenome assembly PVML01 (sample SAMN08533508, study PRJNA380276) | Human gut metagenome, whole genome shotgun sequencing project. | isolation source: participant 1, chromium library | host: Homo sapiens | collected 2017 | reverse complement strand
AAAGTAAAGTTGGATGAAGCTATGTTCTTGTTAAATAACCATTCGGAGCTTAATATTTCAGAGATTTCTGTCCGGTTAGGCTTTTCTTCACCTCGTTATTTTAGCAAATCTTTCAAAGCATTTTTCGGAGTTGCTCCACAAGCAGTGCGGAACAAGAGGGGCGAATAGATTATCTGTGTGCTTTATGTGTGTGGATTGTTTCCTTATACGGACACGCACATTTCCCTCTATGGACATGTTGGTGTCCATAGAGAGATACGGTTGCTTTTATATAGGGATATTTCTGTATCTATAGTTGAGAACAGATGGAAGCTGTGATAATCTGATTCCTATATGTATAGTGTTAGTCTGTTATCGGTTTGATTACATTTTCAGGAATAGTGAGTTGTATCTTCTTTTGATTTCTGAAAAGAAGGATTTGAATAGGCTTGTCAGTGCCTGCTTGCCGGATGGCGACTTTCAGTTGGGCAAGGTTGTTGATTTCTTGCCGGTTGAATCCGAGGATAACGTCGTTTGCATAAACGTAATCTCTTAAAGGATTGCCCATTACGCGGACGGAAATGACGTATACTCCTCGTTCAGAATCCATTCCTGTGGCGGAACGTTCTCCTAGTGTCTCTAGGTTTTTGAGGGATAGTCCTGACCATTCAAATATGGCCGATGCTTCTGTCTTTCCTTGCAGGACAGAAGGATAAGGAAATGACGGACGTTGTGTCAGTGCTTGTAGTTGGGGTGAAATAACTCCGAATCTGTCCATTTCGAAATTTCGGAACCCGCACAATGAACTAATTTGAGCTATTTGGTCGATTTTGAAATTTCCTTTGGCGGGATTATGAAACGTGATGGGGCAGACTATAGAATGCTTGTCCGTGCCGTTCTTTCGGGCGGTTGTGTAAGCTATGCTGTCGGTGAACAGATTATAGTCGATTTCCGTTCCCCAATGGGAGATACCAATTGGACGGTATGGCTCCATGACAATGTTGCGTACGAAAACGTCACCGCTGTTCTTGAACCAAACGTGGGGATGAAAGGTGCAGTTTATCATAATATTATTCTCAACTGTGCGGTGAAATCCCTCCCGTAACTTTATACCACCGTTTAAACATAGATTATTGTAAATATGGTAGTTACTTGAACCGTCATCGAGGTCGATGTCCCAACCACGGTCACATCTGAAACGGTTGTTGCGGATGATGGTGGCAGAGGCGGCGTCGGCGAGAACCAGTTCAGGATTGTTTGTTACCAGTTGACTCATTTCGCGGTAGGATGATCGCCAGAAACGGTCACGTCCCCACGAATTGAATGCTCCGTGGTCGCCCGTCTCCATCACAGTGTCGAACACGTCATTGTATTCTATAATGTGTCCGCCCCATGTCCCCTCACTGATATTTATACCGGCGCGCGGAGTGTGGTAAATACTGTTGTGACTGACGGTAATGCAGTGGCACATTGAAAGTTCGATTCCGGCGGTTTGCTTCTCGAAAAGTCCGATGTGGTGAATCAAGTTGTCATACGCCATGCAGTTGGTAGGGAAGTCGTTGTTCAGAGCACCGGGGATGGAGTCTAGTTCGGAGATTGGAACCGCTTTGCTATACTCGAAACTTGGCGAACGAACTGCTGACGGATTGCCAACAAAGCAAATGGCACTGGCGCCAATCTCTGAGAAATGGCAACCCGATACGGACGAATTTTGGTTGTAGTTGGAGAACATGAGTGCATTCCCTCCTACATGATGGATATGGCAGTTCTTGATTATGCAATTCTCGGTGCCTTCTAACAGAAGGGCAGCCCCGCGATATATTCGCCAGTCTGAGCGAAGGAGAGGTTCGTACTGCTCCATAAAAGTGCGCACTGTTTGGGTGAGCTCTATATCTTGAATAATGATGTTGCGGACAGGTGATGATGAATTGCCTCGAAATTCAATCAGATGTTTTAATTGTGGTGTCTCGAATATGGCTTTGTTGATATCTTCACCGCAGACTGGATAGTAATAGAGCATGGATTCTTGTGGCGAATAGTACCATTCTCCTGGAGCATCCAGTTCCTCAAAAATGTTTTCCACCATTTGGTTTTGTGGATGTAGTCCGGATTGGCGATTGTTCTGCCATCCTCCTTCCAACTTTAGTTTGCCGGTTGGTTGCTCTATTCCGGTGATTCGGAAATGAAAATCGCCCCAGTCATGCGAATCCATTGCATGTAAATCCCCTCCAGCAGGATTTTTCCATTTTTTGGTTCGCTGCGGAGAGGTAGCATCTGCTGAAGTGCCGTTGAAACGTATGGCTGTAGATTCGAAATTCGGAAAGCGTGCCATAGGGCGGATATTACCGTTCACCAGCAGCATGTCCATGATGAAGGGGTGGGGTAGAGTAGCTTTCATAATACCGTTTGTATGAGGCTGCCAGTCTAGTTTTTGCTGGATGCCGCTACTGAGGATTACTTTCTCGTCGGGGTAAGCGCGAAGGATGAGTTGTTTTCGGACTCCGCCATCTGCTGGAGTGAAAACCAAAGGGTGAGTCAGAATATATTTGCCTTCTCGCAAATAGACGGTCACTGTCCCCTTCTTGTTACAGCGCGCTTTTTCCAGTGCTTTCGTGATGCTTTTGAAGGGTGAACGTATACTGCCATCTCCAGAATCTTTTCCATTAACGGATACAAAATAGTTCGTTTGTGAAAGCAATGTTGCATATGGATTGCCGAAGCAGAACAGAATGATGAGACAGAAGCGATGAATCATTTTAGACATGGTGCAATAAGTATGTATATCAGTACTGAATAAAATTAGGCACGAATTACATGTTTTTACGGTTCTGATTGATAAAACCGTGTGTCACGTGTAATCCGTGCCTAAGTATACAAAAAAGATTTAAAAGATGTCCCTTTTCTTTTTAGGTTAGAAGAATCATAGTTTTATTTCTTACCTACGTTGAATTCTCCTATTTGCATGGAACTGCCAGATGTCGAACCGCCTGCGATGTCACTCCATTTCACCAGTTTTACTTTGATATACCTGTATGTGGATTCCGGGATTTCTATTTTTATTTCATCTGTATTGTTGGCATGAGGAATATCAATATTCGACTGTATTTCCGTAAAGTCCTTACCATTGTTGCTTCCTTCGATAGAAATGCCCCATACTCTCAGATAATCGTAACTGTTGCCGGCTCTGTGTGCCCAAGTGAAATAATTGAAGCTTTGCTCTATTCCCATGTCAACCACAAAATATAACTGATGGTCTGCAGGTGTAGTGGAACCACTGTATGATTTGCCGGGTTTTACCAATGACAAGAAAGTGCTAGCATCTCCATCGAACATATCTTCAGGTTTGCCTGTTGAGCCATCCACTACATATCCGTTTCCGTTGCTGTATTTAATAGATGTTTCCACGCTCCATCCGTCGCGTATGAAAGGTTCTGTTCCGCTACCGATGATTTTCAGGTCTGCCGTTACTCCGCTACCGTCCGTAGCTGCTACTTTGATAGTAGCTGTTCCTTCCTTTTCTATTTTCAATATACCGTTTTCTATGGAAACAATGTCTTTGTCACCTTCTACTGTATAGTTCAGTGTTTTGTTTCCTGCGTTTGCAGGCATTACTTCAATCAATGATGTGAGGTTGAATACTTGCCCTAGTCCGATAGTTTGGTTATGCAAAGAAGCCGGTAGTCTGATTCCGCTTACCTTAGCGGCAGGAGCAGCTGCTTGTGTGACGGGGAGTTCCAAACGGTGTGCTCCGTCATAAATCAGCGTAACAATGCTGTTTCTTTCTTGAGTGACGGTTGATTCTGTGATTCTCAGATTAACGGTGGTGTTCTCAATGGAAGCACGAATCCAGTTGGATTCGCTGATGATGTAGACACGCTCGGGATTAATTTCTGCCGAAACAGTAAAGTCACGAGTCAATAAACCGCCTTCATAGCCGATGGTGAAGCCTTCGTTGGGAATATTAATCCAATTGTCCGGCACAATTGTCGTATCGTCATCATTACTGCAGGAAGATAGGAATGTACACAAGATGCACATGAGAAAAAATACATTGTTTTGTATAAAGTTTCTTATATGTTTCATAACAGTTCTATTTAAATTGTATACGTATTTCGCTTAATAGTTGTTTAAGTTGTTTTCTGTAATCAGGTGCAAGTTCGCGGGAGCCGGTTCGTATCCTTTCCCATTAATTTCCGCTTTCAATGCATCAATTTGCTTTTGGGTGATAGTGAACTTTTTGTTTCCGTAGTCATTCAGCTCGGTATCTACGGGAGTCAGGAATCCCCATTTCTCGAAAAAATCTAGCAGGTTTATTTTGGAAATGGCACATGCCTGCCGGACGAAGTCAAGTTGGTTAAGCCCCTGGTTTTCACCTTTGTCACTCGGACTTTCGTGTGTGCGGAAGTATTCGTAGAGGTCATAATAGAAGTCGGATTCGTAACGCACGTTATGCATATAGAGCTTAAGTTGCCAAAAGGGTACAAGTTGTGTTTCTCTGACTATGTCCGCTACTCCCGGCAGGCTGTGTGCACGTTTGCCGTCGACAATGAATGCGATGGCTGCTTCATAGATATTTTCGAATGAACCACTGATGGCTTGTCCGTTTTCATCTTTGGGGGTGCAAGAGTCTACAAGTAGTTTGCATGGTTTGCCGAAGGAGGTCTGTACATAGAGCGAGTGGATGTTGTTAGTCACTTCGGTGGTTCCCGACCATTTGATGCCAGGACGTGTTTGGTTGCAGTGTCCCACTTCATGTGCAGGTCCCCAACAACGGTCGGCAAAGCGGTCGGGGTTGCAGAATGGTTCTGCATAGTAGTCGCTGGCGTTGTACACAGTGCGATAGTCGGTAGCATTCGGACTTTTTGTTTTGTAGTCAATGCAGAAATGCATACGGTTGTTAAACATCCGGTTGTATTTGACAAGCCCCATGAATTCCTCTTCCAAATAAACCAGCCGATCGCAGTTTTCGATAGTTCGGGTGATTTCTGTATTGTATTTCTTGAAATCGGATACTCTCCAGGTGATGTGCGAGTATTTGCCCAATACGTCAATGTCTTGATATGTGGCGTTATCGCGAATCGTTGCCCAATCACTTTCCTTGTGTTTGGCGATGTCGAAATAACCGTTCACCCTAGCCATGGCAAAATGTATCTGTACAGTTTTTTCTTCCACCAGTTTGCGGACAGCCTCGTCGGCTTCGTCGAGCGTGAGGGGAATAGCATCGTTTACATGGTTTAGCACGTAGATCAGACCTCCTACTTCGGCAGTGATTTCATTGTATCCCTCTTCTAAGTCGTACGTTTTGAAGTTATTGTATCCTCCATTCAAATCTTGGATAATGAGGGAAATCTTTCCTCCTTTGTAGATTTTTCCGACCATGATAGCTAGCTTCTCTCCGCTTTTGGCATAGATGCCAGTGGGATTGTCGCGGAGACTGTATTTCCCGGTCTTGTTTGCTGCTGCCATTATCGACGGGTGCTGATAGGGGCGGTAGTTTGCCAAGCGGTAGGATGAATTGTAGTCTCCGTTCAGCAACGCAAGTCCCAGTTCTTTCAGGTATTGGTTGGGAATCTGCTTGATTTGTTTTTCCGTTACGCCTGATTTTAGTTGCGTACACATTGCGTCTGCAAATATTGAATATGGATCAAACTTATGCGTACTGGCTTCGAAGAATTCCATTTCCGCACAACTTACCCTGTCTTCGTAGGCCTTGTTGATGACAAAGCGTACTTTCTTTACATTGGCTATACCGTTGGGTAGTCTCATGGTAAAGGGAGTATGTACTCCGTTGCCCCTTTCGTAGTTACCTACTTCGGTAAACTCATCCGGACGGTCTGAAGTTGATACTTCTACCGAGAATTTGTCGAATGAGCCCCATTTGTTACCCGAGTCTGTGCGAGGAGTATATACAATACTGTTCAGCGTGCTGCCTTCTTCCAGTTCGTATGTGATGTAGAAAGGGTAGGATACAGCTCCGAATTTGGAGTTGAAATAAGTTTTCTTGTTTCCATCCCATGTCATGTTCAGTGTCAACGGATTTCCGTCGCTGTCCTTAGATGTTGCCTCTTCCGATGTGGCTTCTCCCCTCACTACTTTGATTGGTTTGTCGGCAGAGGCAGGAGCAGCATCCTGCGTCACATTAATTGTACATTTCTGTGTGCCATAGGCGAGTGTCAGCGTTGTAGAGCGCTTTTGTTCCCGGTATGAATATTCTGCCAGTAGGATAAGCCTGGAGTTTTCGAAGGTGGCGGTGAGCCATTCGTTTCCGTCGTTGCTGAAAGAACAAGACACTAGTGAGAGGTCTGTCTCTTTGTCAAGTGTGAAGCTGCGTTTTTCTGTGCCACCTTCGTAGGTGAAGTTGACTGCTTCTGTCGAGATATTAATCCAGTTGGCGGGCAAAAAAATCTCGTCATCCTTTTCGTTGCTACTGCATCCGGCGAGAGAGAAAGAATACAAGACAGATAGCAGGAACAGGACGGCAGAGGCAAAGCAGTGTTTCTTATGTCTTTTTATATATTTCATAGTAATTCATTTGATTTAATTGCTCGTTGCAAGTAAAAGCAAAGGGGAAATGCCCCCTTGCTTTCAATTTCTCAAAACAATCAATTTTACCATAATGGATTTTGTACGAAGAGTTTACTCTTCTGTACTTCATTGTATGGTACCGGATATAACAACATAGCACGGTTCCATGCTCTGGTTTCGATATTCACCCGATTGTAGAACGAACCGGCACCTATGCGGTTTGCCTTAGGCGATTGCATGTCCATGCCTGTACGGAACAATTGCTGGTCGCGTTTGTTGTTGGCATCGTCTGCTGTCATCCAACGGCGTATGTCGAAGTAACGTTGTCCTTCGCAGAATAACTCTACCTGGCGTTCTCTTTGTATTGCCCAGCGTTGTTTTTCCTGGTCGCCGATAATGTTCTTTTTACCTTCATTTGCAAGTTCTTGATAGCCGGGGATACCAGCTCTTTTGCGAACCTTGTCGAGGTAAGTGATAATTTTCGTATCGCTTGGATCGATTTCGTTGCAAACTTCGGCATAATACAGATAGAAATCGGCAAGACGGAGTAAAATAGACGGGCGAGACCATTGCTTTACTACAGCAGGCCTGTTTTTACCCGAATCAGCCGCACGGGTGTAATACTGCAAACTGCGGTATTTGAATTTGTAGAGCATGTATCCAGTATATGGATTTTCCGCTTTCGAACGGTCGTTGCCTTCTCCTTTGGCAAATCCTACTGTATAGCTGGCTTTGTTTTGCGGCTGAACATGCCAGCTTTTGCCTTCATAAGTGACTGCTGCATAGAAACGAGGTTCTCTGTTGTGATACATGTTGTAGATGTCTTTGTCGGTGCGTTGGTCTTCATTACATACGTTTTTCCAGTCGCCGAATCCATCTTCCTTGTATCCACTGCCTTGGTCGTCTATTTCAAGCCCGTTGTCCATAAAGAAGGCATCTACACTTTCCTGGAATACTCCCACGTTGCCGAATGAGTTGCTTGAATACAAATCTCGAGGATTGGTACGTGGTTCCATGTTTGTAGTGACACTGTAATAATGATTGTATGGTCCTGCCCAAATGATTTCATCCGTATAATACTGGTAAAGTTCATAAACGGACAAGTTGGCATCACCTGTTTTCGATTCGTACAATGCATATCCTTTTTCTTCAGCGAAGTTCAGGAAATCTTCCAGTCTTCTCTTGGCAATTTTCCATTTTTCCGGGTCATAGTCGGGGAATAAACGTTCACCATCATGGTTTGTCAAGTTCAGTGCTTCCGTATATTTTCCGTTAAACAAAGGAGAAGCTGCATACACCCACAATTTTGCTCTCAGTGCCAGTGCGGTGGCTTTTGTTGGCCGTACCATTTCTGCTAGATTGTATTTGTCGTTGTTGTGGTCTGTGTGGTCTGTCGGAGTCGCGTTGAATGTTGTTTCGGGCAGATAGCCGGAATTAATTACTTCTTCCAGTAGTTGATCGATATGGTTCACCAGTTTGTCTATCGGAGCACGTGCATAGTCTATCTGGTTCTGGTCTTCCGGATCGGCAATTTCCGTAATGATAGGCACTGGACCGTACAATTCGAACAAAGAGAAATAACTGTATGCAATCAGGAATTTGGCTTCCGCTTTCATTCTGTTCACATCTTCTTCTGAGAGATAATCAACGCCGCTACTTACATTCGGGTCACCCAATGGTTTGGCGTTTTCCAAGAATATCATAGCTTGGCGAATGTAAATGTAGCATCTCCACCAGCGATGGAATGGTGCCGAGTTGGACGTAAACCCATTGGGTAATGCTGTATATGCAGAGCCCTGACGTGCAGTGATTTCACCGGCTAGTAAGTTCCAACCACCCGTGAAAGCACCAGTACTGGAGTTGACTCCCAATCCCATTTCAGAATAATCGGAGATGACGTTGAAGGTGTTCTTATGCCATCTTTCCATATAACCTTTATTATTGAATACAGCTTCTTTATCGATTACGTCTGCTAGTTCTTTTGATACATCCAAATAGTCCGAACATGAAGAAAAACAGCTTATTAAACCGCAGCCAATTAGTGAATATAGTATATTTTTAATTTTCATAATTCTATCTTTGATTTTAATTAAAATGCAACTTCAAGTCCCATAGTCCAAGTTCCACAAATCGGATATTTGGAGCCTGATGAACTGTTTCCTAATTCCGGGTCCCACATCTTGACATGATCCCATACTGCCAGATTGGTTCCCTGTATGTAAATTCTTAGGTTTGACATTCTAAGTTTTTGAATCAGTTTCTTGTCAAATTGATACCCTACCTCCACGTTCTTCAGACGCAAGAAGCTGGCGTCGCGATACCACCATGTGCTTGCTTCGTTGTTGTGAGTAAAACGGTTGGCGTGTGTACGTGGATACATGACATTTTGGTTGAAGGGATCGGCTGCTGTCCATCGGTTCATGGCCTCCGCACGTGCAGAAGAACTGTCGACTCCATTATAGAACGGAATGAAGTTGGATGTCTTTGCCAGCAGGTTGGTAGACGCTTTTGCCACTCCCTGGAAGAAGATGCCGGCAAAGAAACCTTTATAGTCGATATTCAGACCGAAACCGTAAACAATCTGAGGGTTGTTAGGGTATAACCCGTTTCTGTAACTCATATCGTTGGCATCGATTGAACCGTCATTGTTCATATCCTTGTATTTGATATCACCGGGAGCCACGTTGGCGGCAGGTTTGGGAAGTCCTTCCTTCAGTGTATAGGTATATCCGCCTTGTCCGTTTGAAGTGATATAGAAATCATTGGGTGTATACAATCTCTCAGCGATGTATACTTTCGGTTGACCGATTGGATTGCCTGTATAGTACATATAGTCTTCTACCTGTTCGATTTCATCATACTCTGTGATTTTGTTTTTGGCGTATGTGAAGTTACCTCTGGCGGACAGATTCAGTTTACCGATACTTTGTTTCAGAATGACGCTACCGTCAAATCCTTTGTTGGACGTCTTACCGTAATTTTGGTAAGGATTCTCACGATAACCCAATACGGTAGGGATAGTCTTGCGTTGTAACAGGATTTGTTCGCGGGTGTTGGAGAAATAGTCCACGGAGATATCTACACGACCACGGAAAAGTCCTAAGTCGATACCATAGTTCGACTTGTACTCTTTTTCCCAAGTCAATGAAGGAGCGGCAAATAAATCTTCAACGATACCGTTCTTGGAAGGACCGTCTTTACCTCCACTTGTTCCTAACGTCATGCCGTAGTCATAGCCTAAATCGCCTGTGCTCAGTTGTTCGCGATAAGCGAAACGGTCACCACTAATTGCATCATTACCCGTGACACCGTATGAAGCTCTCAGTTTTAGCTTACTGATGATGTTCTCGATATTGTTCTTCTGCATAAATTTCTCATGGCTGATATACCAAGCACCACCGATGGCGGGGAAAATACCCCAACGATGTCCTGCTGAGAAGTTTTCACTACCGGATGCACCGAAACTGGCTTCCAGCATATAACGACTATCGTAGCCATAAGATGCACGACCTACCACGTTCTGTTTCCTGTAAGGCAACGCGGTACCCATATATTGAGTTTCTTTTTGGTTATAAAGAATCATACCGGTAAGGTCGTGTTTTTGAGCAAATGTACGTTTATAGTTTAATGACCCCTCAATATAGATTTTTTTCTTTCCGCCAGTTCCGGTTACTGACATATCACCAAGTTTACTACCTTCATTGACAGTTACAAATTTCAGCGAGTTGTCTTCGTTACGTCCGGTTGCAAAGACTGTACGGGCTGTTTTTGAACGTAATGATACAGAATAAAAATCAGCATCAAAACTGACACTTCCTTTTATAGACAACCCGTTGGTAATGAAATCGAGTTTCTGCTCCAAGGTTACTTTGCTTTGGAAAGATGCATCCCATCTTTTGGAGTATCCAGTGTGGTTCAACAGATTGTACGGATTGTAACGGTTGGCGGCAGCTCCTTGCGGGTCGGCAAGCGAGCCGTCGGAATAGTGCATCGGAACCAGGTGTGTCGGGAATAGTGTGATAGCGCTGAAGATACCGTCGGAACTATAGTTCGGGTTGTTTTTCTTTTTATACTGTCCGCTCATATCTACAGACAACTTGGTTGTAGGGGTGATGTCCATATCTACGTTAGAGCGTAGGTTGTATCTTTGCAGTCCGATATTTGCATCATATTCTTCGACTGTATTTGATTTGAATATACCATCTTCTGAATAGTATGCTCCCGAAACAAAGAATCTGGTTTTTTCCGAACCACCTCTAAAATTGATAGTATACCGTTGGTTGTGCGTATGTTTTGCCAATAAGTCTGTCCAGTCTACATTGGGATACAGGTCGCGGTCTGCTCCAGTGCGGTATTTCTCAAGAATATCTTGCGAATAACTACCGTTATATTCGTTAAGAAGACCGGGATTTCCTGCTTCGTTCCATTCTCCTTCGTTGTAGAGGGATAGATAATTATATGCATCCAGTAGCTCCGGCATACGGGTTGGAGTAACAACACTGTATTGAGCGTTGAAACTTACCTTGGTTTTTTGGGCAACACCACGTTTGGAGGTAATCAATACAACACCGTTGGCACCTTCCGCCCCATATACAGCAGTAGCGGCAGCGTCTTTCAGAACAGAAAAAGATTCGATTTCATCTACGTCGATGTCGTTCATATCACGTGGCACTCCGTCGACCAATACTAACGGGTTTGTTCCTCCGGCATATGAGCTTTGACCGCGAATCCAGAATGCTGCGTCATCATTGCCGGGTTCTCCACTGCGTTGGATGGCAATAACACCTGCTATCTGTCCTGAAATAGAATTTACCAGACTTCGGGTTGGTATGGCAATATCTGCGGGTTTCAGTGAATTGACTGATGCTACCACACTTTCTTTTTTTCTGTTGTCCGTAACCGACAACTACAACATCGTCCAGATTGATGTTAGACTCTGCCAGTGTAACATTTATGACATTTTCTTTTTTTACTTTCTGGTCTATGCTCTTGTAACCGATATACCGGAACTCAAGTGTTTCGCCTTCTTTTGCTTGAATAGAATATTTACCGTCCATGTCAGTCAGTGCACCATTAATCGTTCCTTTTACCAATACGGTGGCTCCGATTATCGGTTCTCCCGTTTCATCTTTGACAATACCGGTGATATTCTTATTTTTTCCTTTTTTCACGATTTCCACTTCTTTGGGTGACAGAATAATCTGCTGTTTCTGAAAGCGGAATGAAATATTGGTTGGCTCAAACATTTTGCGTAATGCTAAACGGATTTCTTCATTTTGTGCAACCAAGCTGACTTGTTGTTTGATATCCGTTTCTGTCACGTCATATGAGAAGGTGTATTTGGAGGCTTTTTCAATTTGCTCCATTGCATCTTTTAATGCGATATTCTGAAAAGAAATACTAATCTTTTCTGTGCCGCTTTGCGCTGCTATTCCTAAGGCAAAGAGGGTAAAAAACGCGAATAAAAATATTTTTTTGAATTTCATAAATTATTTAGATGTATTAAATTTTAAGTGTTAAAAATAAAAGATTTCAATTAGTGTGTTTCTACTTCATAGGCATTGATTTTTATGAGTTAATATTATATGTTATTTATTTTTCTTTCATGGTTACCATCCGGCATGTTCATGCTTGTTTTCGCGTGAATCTGCGTTTCGTTTCTTTTCACCAGTGTAGTTCCATCTAATTTCATCGGTATATTCTTTTCCGTTGTGTGTCGTGACGGCTTTGATTATGTTTTCTCCTTGTCGTAATGTGACGTTGTCAAAAATATAATGTACGTTGGTATATCCATTGCGGATATTGGTTAGTCTCTGTCCATTGAGGTATACTTCCGGAGTTCCGATATTAGAATATACAGTCACAGAAGTTTGCTTCCGTTCACGATCCGTATTCCGGCGTTGAGTCAGGTATAATACAGGCTCTTCGCTCCAGTTGGCTTTATACCAGTAGTAAGAGTCCTTCTTGGTTTTCCGGTCAAAAGTTATCAGTCCTTTCAAATTACGGGCAGGCACACCACCACGCTCCCACATTGGTACACCAAAGTCAAACATATTCCAAAGATAAGAGGCAATGATATAAGGATGTTTCGAAATAATACTCCATTGATATTCATGAGTCTTAGTTTGAAACGTTTCCGGATAAAAAGGTTTTCCCCAGTTCAACGCATCACCAAGATATTCAGTTTGATGTTCTAGATTAGCGTCCGCACCATATTCAGTCAACATTAGCTTCTGCCACGGATATTTCTCTTCCAACCCTTTCACCCATGGTTCAATATCTTGCAGTTTCTTCTCATACCACCCGAAATACCGGTTCATCCCTTGAATATCCGCATTTTGGTTCACTGCGTGCTCAGTATGCCCGAATCCGTTGACAGCTACTGTATAGCGATCCGGATCCTCCGTCTTGGCAAGATTATGAAGTGTCTGCGTCAGCCCGGCCGTATATTCATGAGGCTGATATACCTCATTATGTAATCCCCATACATAAATAGAAGGGTGATTAAAACTCTGACGAATCAACTCACGGAGTTGAGACTGTGCATTTTCCGCTTCATATCCCGTCACACGATTTACAAAAGGAATTTCTGCCCAAATAACCAATCCCAGTGAATCACAACGGGAATATAAATAGTCTGACTGCTGATAATGGGCAAAGCGGACAGTTGTTGCCCCCACATCCATAATCTGAGCTAGATCAAAGTCATGTTCTTTGTTAGTAAGAGCACTTCCCAATCCCCACCAATCCTGATGACGGGTTACACCATACATCGGATATTTCTCACCGTTCAGATAGAATCCTTTACCGGCTACAATCTCATATTTGCGGACACCTAATGGTTGGATTACTTCATCAATAACTTTCCCATCTGATATCAGACGTGAAACTACTTTATACAAATAAGGATCTTTACGTCCTTGCCAAAGGTGAGGTTTACTCAATTTAAAAGTGGAAGCATAAGTCTGTGTTCCTTGAGGAGTTAATTCCAAAGGAAGACGGTGCGAAAGAACTTTCTTTCCTTCTTGTGTATAAAGAGAATTTTCAAGTACTAAGTCAGCAGGTGTAAGACCGCCATTATCCAATTTTACTTTTACAGTAATATCAGCCGAGCGTTTTGATACATTCTTCTGAGTAACATAAACCCCTGGAGAAGCACAGTCAGTAACTGTAATGTTATTCTGTCCGGTAACAATAAGCCATACCGGACGATAAATACCACCATACACTCCGAAAAGGTTATGATTCACCGGAATAACGTCCGGTCGTGAGGTATTATCGGCCTTTACCATAATTTCGTTCTCAGCGCCAAAGTTCAAAGCGGTGCCGATTTCAAAGGCAAAAGCACTGTATCCTCCTTTATGGGTTCCGACAAGCTTACCGTTCACATACACCTCGGTGTTTGCGCCCACACCTTCAAACCGGAGAAATATACGTTTCCCTTTCAATTCCTCTCCAAAGAACTGTTTTTTCTTATAATAGCCTACCCCTTCGTAAAAAGAAGCTGCTTTAACCTGCATATCCTTAGCATTCCATGTATGAGGCAGGTTTACAGCATCCCATTTTCCATTCCATTGAGCGGATACTTTCATCGGATTTTCTGAAAAAGGACCACGCTTGAACAACCACCCTTCATTGAAGGAGGTCACTTCACGGGCAGTCAGAGAGAAGAACTGCCCGATCAGCATAAATAAAATGAATGTAAATTTGAACTTCATATTATAATCCTCTTTTGATTTATGTTAAAGCATCTCGGTATATACCTTTTGTTCCCTTAGCTGCACGAACTTTAAGTTGAATAACATATGGTTCACCTGGGTTCTTCTTAGGAACAGATACATTATATTCATTACGAGCTGTTTCAACAACTTGAATCTCTTCGCCAGTACCTAATAAAGAAGCTTTTTCTACTGAGATGTCTTTTGGAGTCTTCACTGTCAGATGTCCGCTATATGGTTGGTTAAATACTACCATATACACTTCGCCATTTTTACCGCGTGTGTAATATCCCCAACCTTGTTTGTCAAATCCGGCATAGTCACAGGCATAGACAGCTTCACCGTAACGACTCATCCACTTACCGATAGCCTTAGCCAACTCTTTTTCTTCCGGACGGAAGTCCCCATCTGCCTGCGGACCAAAATTCACAACCATATTTCCGCCCATAGAAACTGCATGCACAATACGATCAATTACCTCTATCGGAGTCTTTACATAACTCAATGACCAATCTTTGTGGTACCCCCATTGATTTTCAGGAATAGTCATACAAGCCTCCCAATCCCATTGCGTCACTTTAAGGTCTTTTACTGGATCGGGCAGACGGCGTTCGTAACCGGATTCATAGTCACCCATTAGCCGACCGTTACTATCGAAATGGCGTTTGCCTTTATCGTCAGCACGCAAACGACTGTTGATAGTAACCCCTGGGAGCATTTCTTTCAACATTTGTTCGGCATGAGCTGTCCACCAACCATTCTTCTTGATACTGGCATCCCATGTACCGTCAAACCAGAAATCTTTCACCGTTGGATAGCGTGTAGCCAGTTCTTTCAACTGATTATCTGTAAACTCCAAAAAGCGACTGAATGCGATACTATCTTCTACTGATTTGATGCTGTAACGATAATCGGGATGACTCCAGTCCATTACTGAAAAATAGAAGTGCACATCAATACCTTCATCATTGTAAGCTTTCACCATTTCGCCCAACACATCTTTTTTATAGGGAGTATTTGCTACCGTATATTTGGAATATTTGCTCGGCCACAGACAAAATCCTTCGTGGTGTTTCGTTGTTATCTTTATATATTTGACTCCCATTTCTTTAGCCATTTTCGCCCACTTCTTTGCGTCAAACTTGGTTGGGTTCCATTGATCCATCAATTTCATCCATTCGTCAGAAGGTACTTTTGCCCAGCTTTTCAACCATTCAGCTGCTCCGCCATATACTTTCCCGTTCCATTCCCCACCAGGAATAGCATATAATCCCCAATGAATAAAAGCTCCCAAACGGTTGTCGCGGAATTTTTGCATGGCCTGATCTTGTCGTTTACCTTCATTTGTAGCTCCATATTTTAAAGGTATCTCTTTTTTTATTTCCTGAGCGGAGGATAAAAAGGAGATGGCAGTAACTAGTGCGAATAATGTAATAATTCTTT
>PVML01012608.1_pt1 | contig 15745 bp, 10 predicted proteins | sample 1853371 | NCBI WGS metagenome assembly PVML01 (sample SAMN08533508, study PRJNA380276) | Human gut metagenome, whole genome shotgun sequencing project. | isolation source: participant 1, chromium library | host: Homo sapiens | collected 2017 | reverse complement strand
CCGCGATGATCATCGGACTGATCTGAACGTCGTATTCCGCTAACAAATCATCCTGGGTGATCTCGGTGAAATAATTCGTTTCGCCATAATAGAAGTTATTGTTGTTGTCATTTTCATCCGCGTATTTATTTTCCGTATCGACCTGGTAGTTCAGCACCATCTTGCCGACCTGCTTGGCCACCAACGAACCGCTGGCCACCGACAAGGTAAAGCCAATCAGCGCCACGATGACCAATTCGATAAAGAACTGCGCCACAATCTTCGCCTTGGATACGCCGATCGAAAGCAGCACGCCGATCTCATATTCCCGGGTTTTCAGCGTTAAGGCCGTGACGAGGGTGATGATAACGACAGCGTTGATCACAACGATCCAGACGATGATGTTGGAGAACAGCGACAGTGTATCCAACGGCCGTGCCAGCTTCTTAAAGGTTTCATTGTTGGCATTCAGAATGACGTAATCGCCGGTCTGATCCTGATAATCCTCAACGAACTGATCGACCTGCAGCGGATCTTCTAAAAGATAAACGGCCTTGGAAGCTCTGTCGTAATCTTCCTTCGACATAATATCTTCTTCTTTATAATACTCCGGCATCGTCGTCATGTAATAACGGTACGATTTAACGTAGAAATCATAATATTTGTCGGAAGCCGTGGTCGCCGGCATCAACAGCGTGTTCTGCGGCGATTCATAGCGGGCCATCCATTTGTATTCGTCGGAATTGGGATCCAGCTGTTCGTTGCTTTTATAGATACCGATAACCTCCAGGGACAGAAGCAGATCGTCCTCCGTAAGCTCAGAACCTTCCATATCCGCAATCTGCGATGGATCGGTGATGTTGACGCTGATCGTATCGCCGACACGCAGATTGTTCAGCTCTGCCAGTTCTTTCGGGATACAAACAACCGCGGCGGAATTGTCAATGTCTTCCTGCGTGTAGAAACGGCCTTCCAGCATCTCATAGGTGCCGTCCTGGAATTCGATCATATCCGGATACCGGTTAGTCTGCACGCGCAGATCCGCCGGCTTCCAATTATAAGACATCATGGAAACCGCGCCGTCCACAGAAGCTTCCGCGTTTTCCTGCTGATTGTAGTTCTTGTCAAAATCATTATTCAGCGGGACTGATTCAAAATCCTTGGCATACATCTGCTGCGTGGAAATGAAGTTGACCGCCTTCACCCGGCTGTCCGCTTTTAACTTTTCAACCTTATCCAGCGTGAGCCGCGGCGAATTTTTATAAAACTCTTCGCGTTCATCGTCATCAGTAATCTTATCCGCATCATTGTAATAGGTCGTATAATCCAATTCCAGTGAAACGACCGCCCGCATTTTCTGACGGGTCAGAATTTTTGCATTTTCAGCCGCGTTGTTGATGCCCAGTCCAATGATGACCAGATTACCAATCAGGAAAAAGGTTACGGCCAGAAGAACCGATTTGGACATCTTCCGTGTCACATTTTTAAGCGCTCGATTGAAAAAATTCATATTTCTCATTCTTCCTTTCTGGTTAAAACTCAGGGAATCAACAGAACGGGGATACAGCCGGCGCTTTATTCAGCGGCCGGGCTGCCCTCGTCGGCGTTTTGAGTTCCGTCGTTCTTATCCTTATCCGGTTCGTTTAACTTATCCGGGTTATAGAATACATCAATGCTTAAAGCGTCGCCAGCTTTCACCATCGTATTCGGATTCACTGGCTCTCCGCCTTTCTTCACACTAATCTGTCCATCTTCTTTGCCTGCACCTTCCGGATCCTTTGTAGATACATAATTGAAGCTGCACGCTAACTTATTCGTATCGCAGAAAGACTTCATCGCAGCTTCCGAGCCCAGCGGCGTCAGACCGATCTGAACCTCTTTCGGCTCCTCCGGCTTCGGTGTACAGCCGCCGGTCGATTTCTTATATCCGATCTTCGCATTCAGCGGCAGCGGCCGATCGCAGCCGTGCGGCAGATCGGTTCCGTCATTAGCCATGCAGTGATAGCTGATGATCTGGCCTGGTGTCGGATACTCGTCCGAGCACTCTTCGCCGTCCCACGCGCCCGCTGTAATGCTCGCGCCGCGGTAATTGACATCGTCAACCCACGCGTTCAAAGCCAGGTAATCCTTACCCAGATATTCGCGGCTGTTGGTCTGCAGCTGCGGCATATACAGTGAAATCGTCAGTTCCAGAACCGTGCCGGAATCGACCTGGCTGCCCGCCTTGATCGACTGCGAGATCACGCTGCCGGCCGGCGCGTCGCTGTAAACTTCCTTCTTGACGATGGAAACCGCATTTTCCTTGTTCGCAGCCCAGGCTTCCAGCTGATCCTTTGTGTAACCGACTAATTGCGGAACCTTAACGGCTTTCCCCTTGGAAACGGTCAAGGTCAGCGTATCGCCCTGCTTCATCGTTTTGCCGGATTCGATCGACTGGGAAACGACCAGTCCGGTCGCAATCGTGTCATGGTAAACCTCGACGATCTCCAGCTCAACCTTTTTGCTTTTCGCCCACGTTTCTGCGCTGGACACTTCCTTCTTTACGAAGTCGTCAACCGTAACCTCACCGGCCGGCTGCGGTCCCTTGGATACGCTGATCGTCAGATTGGTGCCGCGGGTGAAGTTGTTTTCATTCACGGATTTCAGATCGAAGGAAATGACCTGATCCTTTTCCACCGTGTCGCTGTACACGGTATTCACCTTCACCTTCGACAGCTTGTTCTTACTGATCCAGTCGTTGATCTCGTCAAGCGTCATGCTCTTGATATCCGGGAAATCAATCTTCTCATCCGGATCAGCGCCCTTGGACACCTCGAAAATCAACGTTGAATCCTTCTTGATTTTGCTGCCTTCTTTTTTATTCTGAGAAATGATCTGGTCGGCGTCATAATCCATGGAATATACTTGATTCATGACGATATTCTTGGTGTCGATGCCGTTTTCCTTCGCCCAGATTCCAACGTCGTTGGTCGTTTTGCCAACGAAGTTCTCAACCTTGATCTTTGGGGCAAAAAACAGGAAATACACGCCGATGATCGCGACGATCAAAGCCGCGGCGGCGCCGATCATGATCTTCGGATCCAAACTGCGTTTCGGTTTAACGATCCGTTCTACTTTTTCTTCTTTGAAGCTGTCCGGCTTTTTCTCAATCTCAGAGGCCAGGGAGCTCAAATAATCTTTTTTTGGTTCTGCCATTACGGTTCTCCTCTCCTTTTTCTTTCCATAATCCAAACATAGTCTGATAACCTTATCTATTATAACATAGCGGATTTCTCATTTTCTTAAATCTTTATGACAACCGTAAACGTACGGAAAAAGAAAACGCCGCGCCCGGCATTTCATCGCCAGCGCAGCGTCTTTGTATCTTTTAGTTGAAGTAAACCTTGTCCAGGAAAGCGTTCAGATCAGAGCGCAGCTGCTCGATTTCTTCCCCATAGTTTTCCGATTCATTGCCCGGTGTGCGGTCATTGACAAACCGGCCGTAGTTGGTCGTGCCCCAGAAGGCTGAGGTATCGTCGTCGAAGACCTTGAAGGCGTTCATGTAAGTATCCCACTTTTCATCTTCAATCCCGACGCCATCGCCGATATAACCGCGTCCGCCGCCGAGGTAGCCGCAGTTCATGATCGTGAAGTAGCTCTTGTCTTTTAACAGACCTTCCAGACCGTTCGCGCCGTCCTGGTAAGCAAATTTCTTCGCGAAGACTTTTTCTTTATATCCTTTGACGATCGTGATTTCAGAATCATGCCAGTTCGGATAGACGAAGATCAGATGATCGGCCTGGCTGACCAGATCCTGTTCCTTTTTAATATCTGCCGACGGTTCGCCCTGGCCGTCCTTGGCGTAATAGAAATCCGCCGCGGAAAGAACCGGATTGAAGTTCATCGTGTACAGATCGCGCATTTCCACTTCCATGCCTTGTTCTTCCATGTGCTTCATCGCCGTGCGGGCCATATCCCACAGGACGCTGTTGTGACGCGGATCGCCGATGACAAACAGTGCTTTTTCCTTATCGCTGTCGGTGAAGCCGGCCGGCGTATAATCCTGAATATAGGCTTCCTGAACGATTGAGGCGGAAGTGACCGAATCGACAGTCGGACCGGTAAAGGAATCGGTCTTGGCCGTGCTTTCCGGCGTTGTTGTGGCTTCCGGCGTGGTTTCCGGAGTTGGAGTGGCTTGTGGCGTCTGAGTGGCGCAGCCCGCCAGCATCAGAACCGCAGTCAAAATGAGAATCAGTTTTTTCATGCTTTCCTCCTTGCGTTTTCCGAGTTTTGTGAGCAGGATCGACCAAAAGCTCAGTTTCCGAGTTTTGTGAGCAGGAAAAACTAAAAGCTCAGTTTTCGAGTTTTACGAGCAAGAAAGAACTAAAGCTCCGCCGGAATTTCCGGCTACCGGGTTTTATTATAGCATAGATTCCGGCGATGTCCAGACGTTCACAAAGCAGAAAACCGGCGTTTCCACCAGTTTTCAACAATTGAGTAAAGTTACAGCGTAGCTTTAAGCTCCAGAAGCATATCACGCAGCTCGGCGGCACGCTCGAAGTCGAGCACCCGGGCGGCGTCTTTCATCTCTTTCTCGAGATTGTCGATCAGCTTCTGTTGTTCTTTCTTGCCCAGCTTGGATTTCTTCTTCATGTAGCGGGCGGCCATTTCCTGCGTTTCCTTGCCATGGATCGCTTCGCCGATATCCTTGACGATCGTTGTCGGCGTGATGTGATGTTCTTCGTTGTAGGCAATCTGAATCGCGCGGCGGCGGTTGGTTTCTTCAATCGCTTTCTTCATCGAATCGGTCATCTTATCGCCGTACATGATGACGCGGCCATGCGCGTTTCGGGCGGCGCGGCCGATCGTCTGGATCAGCGAGCGTTCCGATCGCAGGAACCCTTCCTTGTCAGCGTCCAGAATCGCAACCAGCGACACTTCCGGAATATCGATGCCCTCGCGAAGCAGGTTGATGCCGACCAGCACGTCGTATTTGCCCCGGCGCAGGTCGCGGATCGTTTCCGTGCGCTCCAGCGTCAGTGTTTCGTGATGCAGATAGGCGACCTTCAGATCATTCTTTTTCAGATAATCCGTCAGGTCTTCCGCCATCTTGACGGTCAAGGTCGTAATCAGCACGCGCTCGTTGGCCGCAATGCAGTGATGGATTTCATCCAGCAGATCGTCGATCTGACCGCGCGTCGGCCGCACTGTGATTTCCGGGTCCAGCAGGCCGGTCGGACGGATGATCTGTTCGACGACCTCGCCATGGACTTTATCCAGCTCGTAATTGCCCGGCGTTGCGGAAACATAAATCGCCTGATTAACGAGTGTTTCAAATTCTTCAAAGCGCATCGGCCGGTTATCCAGCGCACTCGGCAGGCGGAAGCCATATTCCACCAAGGTTTCCTTACGCGCCCGGTCGCCGTTATACATGCCGCGGATCTGCGGCAGCGAGACGTGCGATTCATCGACGACCAATAAGAAATCCTTCGGGAAATAGTCGAACAGGTTCCACGGCCGCTGCCCCGCGGGCCGGCCGTCGATATGCGAGGAATAGTTCTCGATCCCCGGGCAGACGCCGAATTCCCGCAGCGCTTCCAGATCGTAGCGGCAGCGTTGTTCCAGCCGCTGTTTCTCGACCAGCTTGCCCTGCCGGTCCAATTCGGCTAAGCGCAGCTCCAGTTCTTCCTCAATTTCCTGACAGGCCCGTTCAATCTGATCCTTCGGCCGGGCATAGCCGCTGGCCGGGAAGACGTTGTAAACCGTGTACGCGTTCTGCAGCTTGCCGGTCAGCGGATCGACTTCGCAGATACGTTCGATCTCGTCGTCAAACATTTCAATCCGAAGCATGAACGCGTCGGTATGGCCCATGTTGACCTCGATCGTGTCGCCGCGCACGCGGAACGTCCCGCGTGCCCGATCCATATCGTTGCGCTTATACTGGCGGTCGACCAGTTTGCGCAGAAGATCGTTGCGGTCGATGCGCTCGCCGACGCGGATCGTAAAGAACATGTCGCGGTACTGGTTCGGATCGGACGACGCATAGATGCACGCGACCGAAGCGACGATGATCGTATCGCGCCGTTCCAGCACGGAATTAACAGCCGCCATCCGTAGCATATCCAGCTCGTCGTTGGTCATCGCGTTCTTTTCAATATACGTATCTGTCTTGGGCATGTAGGCTTCCGGCTGGTAGTAATCGAAATTGGAAACAAAGTATTCCACACGGTTGTGCGGAAACAGTTCCTTGAATTCGGAATACAGCTGGCCGGCCAGCGTCTTGTTATGAGCGAACACCAGCGTCGGCCGGTTGACGCGTTCGATCACGTTGCCGATCGTAAACGTCTTGCCCGTGCCGGTCGCGCCCAGTAATACCTGTTCTTTCTTGCCGGCCGCTAAGCCGGCGACCAGCTTGTCGATCGCCCCCGGCTGATCGCCGGTCGGCTTGTATTTGGAAACTAACTGAAAATGTTCATTCGCCATTAAGAATGCTCACCGCCTTCTGCAACTGATTGTCGACGCTTTTATCCATCGACCAGCGATAGCGGACGCCCGAAACCAGCGACTGCAGCGTGGCGGCGTCCAGCACCCCGCTTGCCTCTAAATTATGCTCCGACTGATACCGGCGCAATGCCTGCGCGGTCGAAGCGTCGAAATAGCCGTCGCTGCGGCCGACCGGATAGTCCAGGAAATCAAGCGCCTTCTGCGCCGAAGCGACATGCTCGCTGACCTGATCGAGCGTATAACTTTCGTCCTCTTCCATCATAAAGGAAGCCGTCGTCGTCTGCAGCACCGGCGGCAGCTCGACGATCTGATCCGGCGTGATGCCGACGCCGTTGATCCATTCCTCATTCGGCGAGAGCCAGCGGGAGTTCGTGTATTTCAGCACCGAACCGTCGGCGAACGGCCGCTGCACCTGCACGCTGCCCTTGCCGTAGCTCTGGGTACCGATCAGCGTCACGTCATCGCGCTGTTCCTTCAGCGCCAGCGTCAGCACCTCCGAAGCGCTGGCGGTATCGCCGTTGATCAGAATCACAATCCCTTGAATGTTTTCAAACTGTCCGGCCGTTGTATGACTTTCCACCCGCCGGCCGTCCTTGTATTCCTGCGTCATGATCAGCGTGTCCTCCGGCAGAAACAGGCTGGATACACTGACCAGCGCGTCCAGATAGCCGCCGCCGTTGTCGCGCAGATCAATGATCAGCCGCTCCAATCCCTGTTCGCTCATCATGCTTAAATACCGTTCGCATTCCACGCCGGTCGTCGAGCCGAACGAAATGATTTCCAGATAGCCCAGCGATCCGTCGAGCATTTCGCCATAGACCGTGTTGTTGACCTCGCCGCGGGTGATCGTCATCGTCACCGGTTCGTTGTCGCGCAGCACTTCCAGCTCAACCTGTGTCCCAGCCTCGCCGCGCACCAGATCCGCGACGTCATCGCTGGGCAGATCGGTCAGATCCTGGCCGTCAGCCTTCATCAGGATATCGCCAACCTGCACGCCGGCATGATAGGCCGGGGAATCAGCGAACACGCGGGTCACGATCTTCGGGCCAGACGCGTTGTATTGAATCCCGATGCCGACGAAGTTGTTGTCGATCGCAGTGGAAAACGCCAGCGTCTGTTCCGCTGACATGTAGGTGGTATGCGGATCCAGCGCCGAGCTGCTCATACCGTAAAGCGCGCTGTCGATCAGATCCTGTTCCAGGTTTTCGTCGTCCTTGCCGAAATACCATTCGTTTTTCATGATGCTGTAAATCGAATCCAGCTTGCCCTGGGCAACTTGTCTTGATTGACCGTGCCGCCGACACCGGCGGAAGAACGAACCGGATGAAGCGTGCCGCCTAACAAAAAGCCGACGATAAAAACGACCGCCAGCGAGGCGATCATCAGCGCCGTGACCTGTTTGCGCCGCTGACGCTCGCGCATCTCATCCGGCCACAGATGGCGTTCTAATTTAATCTTCACTGTTTTCTTTTCATTTTCACTCATTCGGGTCACCTCAGTTTTTTTATTGTACCACAGTTTACCGTTCCGGCCTGACCTCTCTGTTATTTTGAACAGATTTTCATCTTCTAGCCGGAAATCGGCTTTAACTTTTTTCAAGTTCTAGTATAGCACAGAGATCGTCCTTTGCCTAGCGTTTCACCCGCGGCATTCGGCGTGCGAAGACAGCCTCTTTCCCCTCAAATCATTCGGATGACCGGCGGATTTCACTCTGATCGTGATATAATCAAAGGCAGGAGGAACAACGAATATGTTTAAACAATGTGTCATCGTCGAACCCGTCGGGATGAACGAGAACGCGCAGGCACGGCTGCGCCGGCTGGCGGAGGAAGTCATCGAATATCCGGACTCCCCGTCCAGTGAAGCTGAACTGATAAAGCGGATCGGACAGGCGGACAGCGTACTGGTCAGCTGGCGGACGGAAATTCCCGCGTCGGTGCTGCGTCAGTGTCCGTCCATCGTCTACATCGGGATGTGCTGCAGTCTGTATTCGGAAGCGAGCGCCAACGTCGATATCGCCGCGGCGCGTCAATTGGGCATCACGGTAACGGGCATCCGCGATTATGGCGACGAAGGGGTCGTCGAATATGTGTTATATGAGCTGATCGGTTTTCTTAACGGTTACCGCCAGGCATCGTTCAAGCCGGTCCCGCTGGAGCTGACGGATCTGAAGGTCGGCATTCTCGGCATGGGAACCACAGGCCAGATCATCGCCCGGGGATTGATGCATTTCGGCTCGCGGATTCAGTATTACAGCCGGACGCGCAAGCCGGAATGTGAAGCGGAAGGGATGGAATATCAGCCGTTGGACGCACTGCTGCGGCAGAACGACGTGATCTGCGAATGTCTGAATAAAAACGCAATTGTGATGGGACCGGAACAGTTCCGGCTGTTGGGAGATCATAAAATTGTCTTCAACACGTCGATCGGTCCCGGCCACGACGTCGAAGCGCTGAAAGCCTGGCTGGCGCTGCCGGATACGCATTTCTTCTGCGACAGCGAACGGGCATTGGGCGATGAAGCGCTGCTCGATCATCCGCGGGTGCGCTGCTTACAGACTTCGGCCGGCAATTCGGTGCAGTGCATCGACCGGCTGGGACAGAAGGTGCTGGCCAACATGGAGAATTTTCTGAATCAACGAAACGGTTAATTCCTCACAACTTTATTGGCAGAAATCTCTAAAATTCCTGTAATACCAAGTTTTTTCAGACTTGAGAGCCGTCCTGCTGCACCCCTGCTCCATCAAAGAATCTCGATGTGACAAAAATCATAAAACAGAGGTTAAGAGACAGCGCCAGGGAATTGCGGGTATGGCAAATTGCCTGCTGTTCCAGAGCAGCTTTAAGCTGGGGGCCTGAATAAGGGTAGAGGTCATGGAAGATAGAGAATTGAATGTAAATGGCAGCGCCCATCGATCGTTTCTGATCAATGGGCGCTGTTTCATTTTATTGGAGTGCCTTATTGATCTTCTCAATAAGCGTTTCAGCAACCTGTCTTTTGGCCAGTTGCAGCGTTCGGATTATTAGCGTTCGGATTATTTCAGTAGATATTTCTTCGCAGCACCTCTGCCGATAATGTCAATCAGTCCATTTTCATTCATCTGACGAGCGAGCAAATAGGCTCTCGTCTTTTTAATATTCAGTAACTCCTGCAGATCTTCATCGGTCATTTCACCGTACTCGGCTAAATAATCTATTACCGTTTTCATTTGCGGCGTGATTACCCCAGGGACTTTCTCAGTTGTTTCCGGCATACTTTCGGAAACAGCACCGCTGACATTCATATTTGGCAGTACCAGTTTGAATGTGTTTGTTGTAACTTCAATGCGGGGCTGTAATGCGCAATCTTTGTAGAGCGCATAGATTTTACGGATGCCGGTGCCGTAGGATTCGATCAGTCTTAAACGATGGAAGATTTCAGCCAGCTTGCGGTTACGTGGCTGAGAAATTCCGCTGCGAATATCGTCCGCAGAAAGACCGGGCAGCAAACCGCCAAGAGAAATAAACTCGATGCAGGAATCATTGACATTGATAATGATGCTGCCGCTGTAGCTGTAATCACGATGGACAAGTGCATTGAGTAAGGCCTCACGCAAAGCATCCTCGGGATAATCAGACAGTTCCACTCTCTCCAAACCTTTGAAGGTAGCGGCGGTACGATTGCAGAGCATCAGATACGCATAGCTATCATCGAGCTGCTTGAAGATGGAACCACCAAACTCCTTTGCATCCTTAAAGGTAATATTCGCTTCGTCACCAAATACTGCGATCTTGGTCGTATGCTGACACTGGTCTGACAGGATCATAGCCAGATTGGTATATTGGTCGTCGTGGATATTTCGCAGACCGAGCGCAATGTACTTTTCTTCCGAAAAATCAACCTTATACCGTTTGAAGGCTCGCTCAGCCTCCTCAAAGGACAACTCCTGCGTAGCCGTACGCATTTCCTCAAATACGTCGCCGTCGGAATCTTTAATCATTCTGCGTATTTGATCCGGGGATGCCTGCACGCTGGATGCCCCCTGACGAACATACACGCCGTTGGGCTTCATTCCCTTTGATTTCAGATAATAAGGCTTATAACTGCCTTCACCAACTTCAATCTGAATCACTTTATTATTTTGGAGGATATACCGCACAAACAGGGTGACATCTGGTGCAATAGCGTCACGGATGCCATTGGTCAGACGGGTGTAAGTTTCATCCACATTATCAATACCTATCAGCTTGCCTTTATCATCGATGCCGATGTAAATAACACCGCCGTTAGTATTCGCAAATGCAATGACTTCCTTGTAAATGTCATCAATCATCTGAGATTTATATTCAATCCGCTCACTTTCATATTGCATACATTATTCTTCTCCTTAACAGCTCAGCTGTTGTTATCTATATTATACTCCGATTTTCACTTTTTCAATTAGTGTTAAGTGAATATTCACCTTTTATTCACTTTGGTAATGTGAAAATTCATTTTTTGCTTTCGTTCTCTTATTTTTGTCTGCAACATCATACTTTTCTAATAGAAATAAAAAACGCCGGCTCTCAAGCCCCGTTTGCACACGACTTGTTTACCGATGTTTTACCTTTTTCTGTCTACGATCCGGCCCCGGCCTCCAACAGCCGCTCGACCATTTCCGTATAGCCACCCTGAATCGCATAATCCAGGGCGCTTTTCTGATACTGATCGCACAAATTCACGTCGGCCCCGGCTTCGATCAGTTTGCGTGCGCAGTCCAGATTACCACGTTTGGCAGCCAGGATCAGCGGCGTCTGTCCCGCTTGGTCGGCGCCGTTCAATTCCGCCCCGGCTTCGATCAACATCGCTGTTAACGGCGCGTTGTTTTGATAAGCTGCCAGGTGCAGCGGTGTGCTGCCGCGGTTGGAACGCAGATTTACGTCAGCCTGAGCCTGGATCAGCAGCTGGGCGATCATTAAATTATTGGTTCCCGCCGCCAGAAGCAGCGGTGTTTCATGACGGTCGTTGACCTCGTTGAGCCATTGGGGGTGCTTGGGAATTAACGTCCTGACGAGCTCGCCTTGTCCGCTGAGACAGGCGATATGCAAGGGGGTGTTGCCCTCACCGTCCTTCTGGCTGTCGCTGGCTCCCCACAGTTCAATCGCTTTCAAGCCATTGGCCGCGGCATAATTGGCGGCGCTGTGACCGGCGTTATCCTTCGTTTCCGGATTTGCACCCTGGCTGATCAGAAACTTGGCGGCTTCCACTTTTTTATAACTGATCGCACTCATCAGCGGCGTAACGCCCTGATCGTCGCTCACCTCGGCCGGACAGCTTTCCAGCAACAGGCCCATGATTTCCCGGTTTCCCACCGCGGCCGCCTGATGCAGCGGCGTAACGCCGTGATTATCCGCCAGCGTCGTGTCCGCACCCCGCTTTAACAAGGCGATCACGACGTCCCGCTGCGCTTGCGCACAGGCGTAAAACAACGCGGTCCGTCCTTGTCCGTCGCGTTCGTTAACGTCGAGGTCCGGTTTTTTTAAGAGCGCCAGCGCCACACCCTTCTGGCCGGTGCGGCAGGCTTTAATTAAGAGTTCAGCCACGTTCTCCCTCCTTTTTCAGCAATAAATTGACAACCAGCTCAAATTCATTTTCCACAGCGATTTCCAGCGCCGTCATCTGCCTGTTATTGACGAGTGACAAATCAATGTCCGGCGCTTGCAGCAGCTGGGTGACCAGCGCCGCTGCACCGGAAGGATCGACACGGTTGCGGGCGCGGATCAGCATTGTTTCCACCGGCGTTTCGCCGATCAGCTTCCGGCCGCAGGCGATCATCAGAGCGGTATTGCCCTCGTTGTCCTGCGCATTGACGTCGCAGTACTCAAGAATCATGGAAATCAAGTTCTCCGCTTCCGCGCACGGGTGTTCCGCCAGATAATGCAGCGGCTGACGGCCGTCGGCGCTGCGCTGACGCCAGACGTCGCGGCGGATCATCATTTCCAGCAGAACCTCCTGGAATTTCCGGTCTTCCACCCACCAGCCGGCGTCGATGTGGCCGCACAGCACATGCACCGGCATTTCGCCCTTTTCCGTTACCGGCTGATCGAGCATCGTCAGCTGCCGGGTTAAGCCGCGGAACATCTTTTTGATCGAACGGATCGTTACCGGATGCGTGATCCGCGTCCGGGATTTCAGAGCGGTTAGAAACTGGTAAAGCGCGCAGTTTTCCACTTTGCCTTCAAACGCCAGCGGCTCAGCGCCGGCTTCCAGCAGGAGAATCGCCGCTTCTTCGTTCAGAACCCGGCAGGCCAGCGCCAGCGCGGTCATTCCTTGTTCCTCGCCCTCGTCCAGCGCTGCGTCCAAGTCGACGGGCTGACTGATCCAATAGCGCAGGCTGTCCTGATCGTTCCGGCGGGTAGCTTCAAACAGCGTCAAGCCGCCGCTGGCTTCCGCCTGTCCGCTTAACAAGGTCGCTACCGCTTTGCCGCCAAACTGTACGGCCAGCTGCCGCGGCGTCAGACCGCTGTTATTTTTCTGATCAGGATCCTGTCCCAGTTCGAGCAGGATTTCCACAATCCGCACGTAAGGCTGTTCCAGCCGGACATGGGCTTCGCCTCGCGCAGAGTCGATCAGATTCAGACTCCGGCATACAAGATGCAGCGTTGTATCGCCGTCGGACAGCACGATCGCCGCAGGATGCAGATGAGAAAGAAGCAGCGCTTCAAAGATCGGAATGTTGACGCGCTGGGCGGCCAGCTGATAAAACGTCAGTCCGGATTCGTCGCGTTTTTCTTTCGGGCAGCCGGCATTCAACAGACGGATACAGGATTCGGTTACCGCCTCAGGGTATTCGGCAAAATCCCGGAACCGGACCAGGCTGTGCAGCGCGGTCCAGCCGTAATGATTCACCGCGAACGGATCGCAGCCGCGGATCAACAATTCCCGAATCATGTCCCCATCCGCCTGCTCCGCCGCCAAATGCAGCGCGGTATTGCCGGCATCGTCCGTTTCATCCGGATCGATCTCGTCGAGAAGCAAGGCCAGCCGCGTCCGGTTCTTCTCCGCCAGCGCCGCTTTGAATTGTTCGAGCATGAATTAATCCGTCAGCTCACTGATCCAGGCGCACTGCGCCCAGACGCCCGGCTGACCGTCCTCGTCTTCATCCAGTAGCTCCGTCAAGAGCTCAATGCCTTCCTCAAAGCGCTCGCTGATCCCTTCCTCGCCGTCAAACGCCGCGATCCAGAACAACGAACCGAAGACATACGACAAACCGAACTCCGTCCAGGAATCAAAGACATCGATCATTTTCTCAGCGATCTGATCCAGCCAGGCCCAGCTGTCCTCCTCATTGATGTAACCGACCGTATAGCCCCAGCGGACAACCGTCGCCGCCCGGCCGTAATCCCAGCCCAGAATATAATTTTCCGGCAGCTTGTCCTTGAAATACTGCGCCAGCTTCCAGCATGGCAGCACGGATTCCAGTTCGTCCTCATCCTCGGGATCGTCCATCAGTTCCTGCGGATTCGCCGCGGCCTGATAACGCGAATATTTCGCCTGATGCCCGGCTGTCGTCAGCTCGCGCAGCTTCTCCGTCAGCTCTGCCGGATTCGTGATCCCCCAGCTGCTTTCAAGCATATCCTTGATCTGATCGATAAACTCCGGATCCTCTTCCATCGCCAAGCCGTCCATTTCATGGGCGTTTTTCAAGCTCATGTAGGCGGTAAGCAAGATTTCAAACGTGCGGAAGGTTTCATGGCTGCGCGAAAGTGTTACGCCCGGTTCTTTTTCCAGAACCCGCAGACTCTGGATCTTCTCATTGATCGATTCCAGATCATATTCCGGGTCGTCGCCGCCCAGGAACATTCGCGTGAGCTCCTCCGGATCACCGCCGAACAAATCCGCAAAATCGCCCATGGAATCCGTCAGCCCGGCCAGCGGATTTTCCCCGCCGGCCATGGATGCGCTCAAATTCTGGATCATCGCTTCCGTCTGGGCCTGGATCTGGCTTTCCGTCTGATTCATCATCGCCGCGGCCGCGCCCATCGCTTCCTTCATGACCTGATCCATGTCCATGTGCTGCATCATCGCTTCCTGCTGCTGCAGAATTGAAGCGGCGACTTCCTCACTGGATTTACCGGAAAACATCGCTTCCATCATTTTTTCATATTCTTCCTGAACTTTTTTGTAGTCGTCTGCCATTCTGAACTACCTCCTGTTTTCTAACTTTATTATCCGATCTGTCCCGATGGAGATCAATGTTTTTCCTGCTTTTTTTGCGAATCGTAAGAAATAGAAAGATGAATTTTCTGAAATTCAAAGCTGGGAAGAATGCGGCCGGATCACTCCCGCTTCACAGGCGCATGTCACCGATGTTTACATCAGCCTTAATTTCCGTTGAAAACCTGAACGACCGTTACCGATCATTAACTGTAAATCCTTTCTTTGATGCTTCCTAATTTACAGTATTGAGATTCAACCTTATGAAATGTTTTGAAGTCAGTTGAAATCTGTCTGATTGATTCTCTGAAATCTCTCTGATTGAACTCGCAAAATCGCTCTGATTGAAAACAATTAAACTCTCTGAATGGATTTATAAAATCTATCAGAATGATCGGTGCAGTTTGTATCGGAGAACCAAAAGAGTGTGGAAAAACCTGGACTGCTTCTCATCATTGCCGCTGTGAAATCTACCTTGGCGATTCCGCTGAACCTTTTCATAAACGAAAACTTACCGAACTGATCCTTAACTGAGTTCTTGAGGAAGAAACACTGCGATGAACCGTTAAAGTCATTGGCGCAAAATGAAAGCCCAACGCAAAGATCCCTGTTTTCGTGATCCAATCCTACTTTTAACCTTTTTCAGAAGTCCGACAAGCTTTACTTTGAAGCACTTGAGCGTCATGAACTGTTCAAGATTTTTTTATTCCTTTGAGCGGCACTTTCCTAATCAAGAAAAACACCCTGGACAGTGGCTGAACATCGTTTCAGCCATCCCTCCCGGGTATTTTATTCTTCCTGGAAAGCAGGAAATTTCAATTTTCATGAGTAAGTGAGCGAAAGCTTAGTTCTTCCGCGTTTCAGAGTCGGGTTTAATATCCGAAGACCGTTTCCGGTTTAACACGGCATGGCGCGCCGACGTTCGCGCACAGTCGGTTCAGACCGGCCGCGCCCCAGCCGGCGCCGAAGGCTAAATCGCCGCTCCAGCTGCTGGCATAGCTTTCCAGCGACATCGTACCGAGCTTAAACACCTCGATATGCACATGCGCGCCGGTGACGTTGCCGGACTTGCCGATCGCGCCGATCTGATCGCCGGCATTGACGACCG
>PVML01017570.1_pt1 | contig 15789 bp, 9 predicted proteins | sample 1853371 | NCBI WGS metagenome assembly PVML01 (sample SAMN08533508, study PRJNA380276) | Human gut metagenome, whole genome shotgun sequencing project. | isolation source: participant 1, chromium library | host: Homo sapiens | collected 2017 | reverse complement strand
CCGTTAAGACTGCTGCTACAGTTGGTATGTCTTTGGCTATGGTTTTGAGTGCTGCTACTCCAGTGTTGGCTGCTACTCCTGATGTATGTTCAACTACAGGAACTGTTGATTGTGGTAGAACCGTTTATAATGCAATTTTAGACAAATTAGGTGATACAACTTTTGCAGATTCAAATATGGATGATGCATTAAAAATCACTGCTGCCGATGGTAAGACAAAGGTAACTATTTATGAGGCAATTGAAGCTAATGCTGCAGATTTAGCAACTTTCAGAACTTCATTATCTTATGGTGATGCTTATAAAAATGTAACAAAAATGTTGGATTTCAACTCTGCAATGACAGCTGCTTTCGGTGCTGGCTATTCTTCATTAGCAGATGTTACTTCAACTACGGTTGGTGGTTATGTTGCAACATATTTAGCTACTGATTACACAACAACTAAAACTGACGCTAAATCTAAATTATCTGATTTAAAAGATGATAAGAAAGCAATGACAGGAATCATGGGCGGTGATTTTGAAGTATTATTGAATCGTGCTCAAACTGTTCTAGAAGATATCCTAGAAATCTCATCTGATGATTATGATGCAGATTTAGCTGATTTCTATGATGCATTCTCTAAAGTTTTAGAGAATGATTTAGATGGCAAAAATACTATTTTAAATGCTGATGAACATTCAATCACAGGATTAGGTACGGTAACTGATGAGACTAAAGATAAGGATGATAAAGACAAAAAGTATGAAGTAACAAAAGTGACTTTATCAAGTAAATCTGCAGTAAAAGGTCGTATCAATGCAATTAAAGACGCAACTGATTATGACCAATTCAAAGATGAAGATTTAGTTATTTCTTTAATCGATACTTATCAAGATGTAATTGATAATATCGGTAATATTACTGATATAGCTTCAACAGATGCATATAAAGCTTACAATAAAACTAAAACTGATGATGAAGATAAAACTGTTAAATCTTTCTTAGTTGATTTCTTCAAAGGTGAAACGAATCTGAAATACGGTAAAGTGGACGCAAATGGTAAATATGTAGCTGGTACTAATGCATCAACTGCTAAAGAAGAAGCAAAAGCTGTTGCTAAAGTATTGGATAATGAACAATGGGCTATCTTAAAAGATTTGAAAGAAGAAGTTCTTGATTCTGTATGGAGTTTCGAAACATCAAAAGTAGGCAATTACTATAGAGATAAATCAGATTTTAATTCATATGTTTCAGCTGCTCAAAAGAGTATCATCATGGACAATGTACCAGGATTCTTATTAAAAGTAGTTGATACTGAAACTGGTGAATTTGGTTATGACTATGTAGAAGCACATATGGATGCATTCAACGAAGCTCTTGATGCAGTAACAACTGGTATTGCAAAGATTACACCTGCTAATATCAAAACGACTGACAAAGCTGCTTTAGAAGCTGCTGAAGATGCTATCTATGAGTTATATTACAATAAGGGCAAATATGTAAATAACTTAACTGATAAAGAGCTTAAGACAGTACGTCAGGCTGACACTAAGATTACTAACTTACGTGAAGCATTTGATAACTTAGGTACTACAGCAGTAGCTGGATGGTATGACATGGGTAACGGTAACTGGGGTTACAACAATGAAGATGGTACTCCTGCTGCTTACAAATGGGTTGCTTCAGGTTCTGATTGGTATATGATCAAAGACGGTAAGATGCTGAGAAATACTTGGTTGGCTACTGACGGCGGTCGTTGGTACTACTTAGACAATGCTGGTAAGATGGTTACGAACCAATCTGTAGATGGTTGCTGGATCAATTCTTACGGCGTTTACATGAGCCCTTCTTACAACGGTTAATTGTAAAACAATCTAAATTACTAAATTGAGATGTACAGAGATGTGCATCTCTTTTTGCATGCAAAAAGGAGATCCATCACGAATCTCCTTTAAGTGTTATTTGTTTAGTTAATTATTTAACCCAAACGCCGTAAGAGTTGAAAGTATAACCGTTAACAGTCGTATTAGAAACCATTACACCGTTATCATCCACATAGTACCATCTAGTACCCTGAGCATCAGAAGCGATCCAAGAGTTACGTAACATTGTACCGTTCTTTACATAATACCAGTTAGCACCTGAAGCGATCCATTTAGAAGGTCTAGAACCATCTTCTGCGATGTAATCCCAATCGCCATTGCCTTTGTCTACCCATCCTGATTGAGTTACTGTTCCGTTAAGAATCAATTTTAAATATAAAGTTTCAATTAATTCTTGATTAGCTAATACAGCTTTCTTTTCTTTTGAAGTTAAAGCATTAGCATATTCAGATTCGATTTTACCATTTTTATTAACTAATTGATTCAATGCTTTTTTAGCCTTAATGATCTTGTTAGCTTGTGCTGATGTTAAAGTAGAATTTAATGTTAATCCTTCGATATCATCAGTTACAGCTTTTAGTAATTCTTCAACTGTAGTTACAGCATTAATTACTGTATCATAGTAAGTTTCTTCACTTTCTTCATTGTCAATAACCGTAGTTAATAAGTATTCTAATCCTTTATCTGTTGTTTTTTCAAATAAACCAAATACATCTTTAGTTTCCACATAACGGCCATAATCAGCATTTTCTAAACGAACAACATATTTACCACTGTTTAACTGTTTTGGAGTTAATGTATAGAATTCTCCGATGAAATCTTCAACAAAGTTCTTTAAAGCAGTTGCATCAGCTTCTCTGAATGCATTTAATGCAGCATTAAGAGCAGTTTCTTTTTCTTCTGTTTTTACAGTATCTTTGCCATCATCTGTTAAATAAGCGTTAGCAGCATCAGCCAGTTTATTAACTTTGGAAGCAAGATCTTTTTTGTATGATTTAACATCATCATTTGTTGATTTAAGAAGAGCTTTTACTTCTTTCATTTCAGAAACAATAGTTTCTAAACCTTCGATATAGTTAGCTACTTCTTCGGAATCTTTAACATCATCGTAATCAGCAATATCAGCTAATTTAGTAACATCGTCATTTTTGATGTTCTTTAATACTTTTTCTACTGTTGCTAGCTTAGTATATGAAATAGCAGCTCCCTTTTCAACAGCATCATAAACTGTTACATCTCCAACAAGTGGTGTGTCTTCTAATTCTTTAACATATTCCTTGTTGTATACATCTTCATTTTCGCCTTTGTAATCTTCAACTTCTGCTCTAAAATCATTAATTAAATCTTTATCAGCATCAGTTTTTACAACAGCGTTTAGATATTTTTCATTATCTTTGATGATTTTGTATATTTCTTCTGCTTTATCTGTATCTGTATCTTTAGTATATCCATTTTCTGCAATTTCTTTGATTACAGTTGTTCCTTCATTTATAAATGCACCATCAGCATCAAAATAATTTCCTAATTTATCTGTAGCTTCTTTATAACCCTTAATGAATTTAGCAAAAGCGATAACATCTTCATCAATATCGGCATCATCCATTGCGTATGAGTTAGCTACTAAATACTTAGCAATTTCTTCTAATTTTGTTGCATCACCAATACCATTTCTGACTACTTCATCAGTAGTGCTGTCTTCTTGACTTGTAACTACTAAATCCTTTAAAGTGCTGAATTCTGCATTGGCAGGAATTGTAACATAATAGTTTTTAGCGTCGCTAATCTTAATTTCAGTTTTATCAGTTGCCAAAACAGTTTTGCCAAACAAGTCAGCATAATCTGTAATTTCATCTAAAACAGCTGCTAAGACTTTTTGTGCTTCTGTTGCAGTAGTTCTTGCACTTACAACATCTTTAATGGCAGCCTGAGCAACAGTTGCGTTACCTACAGCAGGTACAGCACTCAAAACCATAGCCAAAGACATACCAACTGTAGCAGCAGTCTTAACGGCCTTACTTGAATATTTATTCATATAAATAAATCTCCTCTCTCTTTCTCTTTCCCTATTGGAATTAACTTATTTTAGGACACTTTTATGTCTATTGTTTGTGCATGCTTTCCATAAAATAAAAAATTTGCTTTATATTAAGGACAATATAAATATTCAATTCTATTATTCAGGCATATACCCAATTACATTTCTGTTAACTAAGGCATTAAAGTTATAAAAAAGATTCCTTCTCTTGATAATAAAAGGCTAAATTAATAACCATATATTTCAATAAAATTAAAAAGTATCATCTTTGCATGATTAGGGAATTACATTGAGTCAATAATTGTAATGTGATAAAATTAGTATTAGAAATGGAGGTTGATCATGAGCGATTTACAAAGATACATTTCGAATATTTGTCAGCATTTCATTTTTATCTTATTAATTGGTTTAATGCTATTTATACCTGCTTCACACTATCTGATACTTGCAGCAGGTAATTACTATAATGCAATACAAAACAGTATATACGTAATAAGCTTACTCTTATTCATAACGATGATATTTGGAGTAGTATTAGGCGGCTTAAGATTCAATGCAAAATTTATACCTGTACTAATTTGTCTAATGACTGTACTAGCTATTCTCTCAACGATAAGATCCATAAATCCGAACACCTCAATCTGGGGTACAAATGGCCGTTTTGAAGGCTTATTCATGTTGCTGTCTTATTACACGATATTTTTAAGCTCAGCCATTTTAAATGATGATAAGCTGCGCTTGAATCTAATAAGAATTTTCTTGTTTATTGGTGTGGTTCATTCATTATATGGGCTCTGTCAACGATTTGATCTATTTGAAAACATAGTCATTGACCGTTACGCTAGTTATCATGCTATAAGTGGTGTGGCTGGTAATCCTAATTTCATGGGAACATATACAGTTTTACTATGTGGCTTAGCCAGTGCCTTCTTCTATTTTTCCAAAACAATTAAAGAAAGAATTATTTATTTAATATGTTTAATTTTATTTTTACTAACAATGATATTAACTGATGCTATGAGTGCATTGTTTGGAACCTGCATAATGATTATTGTTTTCTTTGTATATTTATTTCTGACCAGAAAACAATATTCAAATTATAGTGAACCATTTAGCTCATTTAAACTTCTGTTAGTAGCTATGGTTATTGGAATTTTTGGTTTATTCTCTTTACTTTTACTTACAGATAACAATTACATTGAACAAATTATAGTGATGTTTGAAGATTTAAAAAATTTACTGACAGGCGGTGAAATCACAGTAGAATCTGGTGCAAGAAGGTTTTTGGTTTGGAAAGAGTCATTGACTTTAGTACCCACATACTGGCTATCCGGAAGCGGCCCCGATACATTTGGTGAAGCCTATCATGCTGTATTTCCTGTACGAGATGAATTTTTTAACAAGGCTCATAATGAATATATTCAAATACTCATCACTCAGGGCATACCAGTTTTGCTATGCTATTTAACACTCTATTTTTACACTATTAAGAAAAGTATTAATGAGTTTAAAAGGATGTATCTGAAAAAAGATTTAAAATTCGATTATTTATATATTGGTTTATTTATTGCTGTTATAGGTTATCTATTTCAGGCAATATTTAATATAAGCGTAATCGACGTTGCACCATTTTTTTGGATGATATTAGGATTACTGTCAGGCTGGGCATTGAATAAATCCAGCAGATTTGTTTAAAACATGGGGACGCTGTTCCCATTTATTTTTAGAGGGAGGGATGATCATGTACAGAAAATATTTAAAACGATGGTTCGATTTTATATTTGCTTTAATAGCATTGATTATTTTAAGCCCTCTATTTTTATGCATTTTCATTGTAATTAAATCTAATTCTGCTGGTCCTGCTGTATTTATGCAAGCTAGAATTGGCAGAAATGGTCAAGTCTTTCAGATGTATAAGTTTCGAACAATGGCTTTAAATGCTCCAACAAATTGCCCAACACATTTATTTGAAAAACCAGAAGCTTTTATCACAAAACCCGGTAAGTTCATGCGTGGTACTAGCTTAGATGAACTGCCGCAGCTAATAAACATTTTAAAAGGTGATATGAGTATAGTAGGGCCAAGACCCAGTCTAGTGAATCAAACCGATTTAATTCTGCTGAGAAATAACAATGGATCTTCTGCAGTTCGGCCAGGTTTAACCGGACTAGCACAAATCAACGGACGTGATGAACTGCCAATTGATCAAAAAGCTAATTATGATGGTATCTATGCAGAACATATAACATTCTTAAAGGATCTTAAAATCATAATCAATACCATTTTCATTGTATTAACACATAGCGGAATTAAAGAGGGGAAGCAGTAATATGATAGCTATAACCGGTATAACAGGTCATAGTGGCCGTTATTTTTATCAAGAACTCATAAAACATAAATATAAAGAAGAAATATGTTTTTTAGTTAGAGAAAGTTCAGATACTACCTTTATCGCGAATCAATCTAATTTCCATATTATTAAAGTCGATTTAAATCAAGATGATTCTTTAACAATGGCTTTATCAAATATAGATACGATTATCCATATAGCAGGAATTCAATATTCGCTTAATATTGTAAAAGCAGCTATAATTAATAAATGTAAAAGATTGATTGTTGTACATACAACTGGGAGTTATTCAAAATATAAAGAAGCTGCGTCTGAATATATAAAAATTGATCAGGAACTTGCCCGTTACCAAACCCAAATAAAAATTACTGTTTTAAGACCTACAATGATTTATGGTGATCTATGTGATCATAACATGAGTAAATTTATTAAAATGATCGATCAACTCAAATTGTATCCTAATATTGCCGGTGGTCATTGCCTAATTCAACCTGTTCATGCAGCGGATTTAGGTCTTGCATATTACCAAGTATTAACTAATTCCAATACTGAAGGAAAAGAATATATTCTCTCAGGCGAAAAGCCTATTGAATTAATTAAATGCTTAAAAATAATAAAAACTCAGCTTAATAGTCATAACTTATTTATTCATGTACCTTTATGGTTAGCTATATTCAGTGCAAAATGTTTAAAGTTTATCTCGCTTGGAAAAATTGATATTATCGAAAAAGTACAACGAATGGGAGAAGACCGCTCTTATGATCATCAGGCAGCAACTCGTGATTTCGGCTTTCAGCCTAGATGCTTTGAGCAAGGCATATATAATGAAATAATTCAGTATAAGGAGATGAAGAAATGAAGCGTGTATTATTTATCGCCCATGTAGAGAGTCATATTTTACATTTTCATTTACCCTTTTTAAAAATCTTTCAGGACAATGGATATGAAACACATGTAGCTACTAATGGCAAAGAAATTATTCCCTATTGCAATATTCAACATAATATATGTTTTGAACGTTCACCATTAAATATAAATAATATTAAAGCTTTTCATGAATTAAGAAAACTATTAAATGAAACTGAATTTGACATCATACATTGTCATACGCCGGTTGGCGGAGTTTTAGGCAGATTAGCATGGGCTCATTCAAAAAATAAGGAGATTGCTAAAATTTTTTATACAGCTCATGGTTTTCATTTTTATAATAAGGCTTCTGGTCTCAGCTGGCTGCTTTATTATCCAATTGAAAAATATCTGGCAAAATATACCGATGTGTTACTAACAATCAATGAAGAAGATTACACGAATGCACAGCAGTTTCATTTGCATAATAATGGCAAAGTTTATAAAATTAATGGTGTAGGAATTGATATCAATGCTATTGATAAAATAGTAGTTAATCCTATGTCAGTGCGTGCTGCATTAAAGCTTTCTTTGAATGATGTTGTATTGATAACAGTAGGTGAATTAAATAAAAACAAAAATCAGGAAATGATTCTTAAAGCAATGCACAAGAGTAACAATCCAAACCTAAAGCTATTGATATGTGGGAAAGGTAAGTATGAAACTAAATTACAGCGATTAATTCATGACTTAAAACTTCAAAATCAAGTTTTTATGCTTGGTTATCGTACTGATATTATTGAATTATTAAAAACTGCTGATGTATTTATTTTCCCTTCTCATCGAGAAGGTCTATCAGTGGCGGCTATGCAAGCCATAGCATGTAATAAAATATGCTTCCTATCTGAAATAAGAGGAAATATTGACTTAAAAGAATATGGTTCTAATATCTATTACTTTGATGAAAATAAGCCTGAAGAATTGGCACAATTATTGAATCAAATCCAAAATATTAAAATCAAGCCAAGAACTGATAAAATCATGGAATTAGATATTCATAATATAATATCTGAAATGAAAAATATATATGGCTTAAAATAGCGATTGGAGGTGGCTGGATGAAATTTTCTTTAATAATAACAGTATATAATATTGATAATTATTTAGAAGATTGCTTAAATTCAGTATGTGAACAAGATCTTCCAGTCAATGAATATGAGGTGATCTGTATTGATGACGGATCGTTAGATGATTCAACAAACATCATTAAGAAATATCAAAGCCAATATTCGAATATAATATTAATCAGCCAAAAAAATAAAGGTGTAAGTGCTGCAAGAAATCAAGGTATTGCTGCCGCAAGTGGTGAATTTATATGGTTCATTGACGGTGATGATATGATTGCTCCAAATTGTCTAAAAGAATTATATGAAACGCTATGTAAAGATGATTTAAAGATATTAAGTTTTCAGTATATAACTATTTCTGAACAATTTTCTTATAATCACGATATGCTGCCCTGCTCGTATCAGAGTGGATATGTTAAAACAGCAAATACATATGTTTCATCTGTATGGCAAAAAGTATTTAGGAGAAATTTTATAAATAAAACTTTTAATGAACATTTGCTATATGGTGAGGATGATGAGTTCATATTTTCACTTGTTTTAAAAGAATGGCCGATAAGAGAGTATCAAAAAATAATATATTTCTATCGACAAAGAAGGCAATCAATCACACATATACATAGTAATAGTATAAATCAAATCAAGCTTGAGAATACTTTATGGCGTATCAGGCATTATTTAGATAATAAAGGAATCTTAATTCAAAATGCTAGTCACAAACAACTGGAATTAATTAATTATTATGAATATAACTTATATGCCGTTATGTTAATTAATTTAGGTAAGCTAAAACCATTTTGTAAGCAGCAGCAAACATATTTCCGTATTTTAAAAAATTTAGGTGTCTATCCATATCCAATACAATGGAAACGGATGCGCATGAATGACAACCCAATGCTATTTAAAATTAAATTAAGAAAATTCTTCACTGAATTAATTCGTTTATGGCTGCCTATTAGAGCTTATTTTTTCATATTTAATTGCTTTTATTATTTATATTTGAGTCCGAGTGATTCGATTGGAGATTAAAGATGAATCTTAATAAATCAGCAAAATATAGAGAACTAATAATTTTGAGTATTGATCTTACAATTGTAACTTTATCCTTTTTGATTACCACTTGGGGAAGATTTGATTTCAGTCTTCATCAGTTATTGGTTTATGGTTTTCAAATGAATCTGTATAAAGGGATAGGTGTATTAATCGTATATCTAATTTGTTTTTGGAAATTTAAAATATATAAAAGTGTATGGAAATACATGGGTATTGAGGAAACCAAAAGTATTGCTTTTGCAGTAGGCAGTGCTACCGCCATCTTGTTGCTTTATACATTCATATTCAATTTTAAGACAATGCTGATTAATATAATTTTAGTTTCAGGAATGCTCACCATTCTAGCTATGTTCAGTTTGAGAGCCGGTTATAAATTATTCAAAAGATCGGCACTTGAGAATGATAAGAAAACTAGAGTCTTAATAATTGGTGCGGGAGATGCTGGTTATATTTTGCTGAAAGAGCTTGAACAGTACGAAAACGATAAAATTGACATTGTGGGTTTTGTTGATGATTATAAAAATGGTGTGATTATTTCAGGTAAAAAAGTTCTAGGTACAATCAATGATATAGCTGAAATAGTAAAACAATATCAGATACAGCTGTTCTACTTTGCTATGCCAAATGCTTCCAAAGAATTGAAAATGCGTGTATTTGAAATCATAGAACCTTTAAATATTAAGATTAAGATGGTTAATATGAGTACAACTACATTAAAAGAAAGTGAACTAGCTAACAGGCATCTTCCAATACAGGATATATCCATTGAAGATTTGTTAGGCCGTGGTGAAATTCAGTTGGAACAGGATGAGATTACTTCTTATATTACAGGACAGATAATCATGGTTACTGGAGCTGGAGGCTCTATCGGATCAGAATTATGCCGGCAGATCGTAAAATATCAGCCAAAGATGCTATTGCTTGTGGATATAAATGAAAATGGTTTATATATGTTGGAACAAGAGTTTAATCATTTAAAAATTTCAAATGAATTATCTTCAGAAATTGTAATTCGATCATTAATAGCATCGATTCGAGATCTAAATGCTATTAGTGAGATAATATGTGCCTATCAGCCATCTACCGTTTTCCATGCAGCAGCACATAAGCATGTACCCTTAATGGAAAATAGTCCTAAGGAAGCAATTAAGAATAATGTATTCGGTACGAATCATGTACTTACTGCTTGTATTAAATATGAAGTAAAACGGTTTATCTTAATATCCACTGATAAAGCAGTCAACCCAACTAATGTTATGGGTGCAACAAAACGTATGACAGAGTTAATGCTTGAAGCAAACAGAAATAATGGAGTTACAAAATTAGCTGCTGTGCGTTTTGGCAATGTTTTAGGTTCTAGTGGATCTGTAATTCCTATCTTTCAAGAGCAGATTAAAAATGGCGGACCGGTAACGATAACAGATAAAAACATTTGCCGATACTTTATGACTATCCCTGAGGCAGCACAGCTGGTGTTACAGGCTGGTTACTATGCAAACAAGGGAGAAACCTTCATATTAGACATGGGGCAGCCAGAACGCATTCTTGAGCTTGCTGAGCGTATGATTAGACTCGCTGGTTATGAACCCTATAAAGATATTGATATAGTTGAAATTGGCCTTAGGGCTGGCGAAAAGATGTTTGAAGAGTTACATTCTGATACTGAAGAAGTTAGTAAAACAAAAAATAATTTAATTTTTGTTAACAAACCGATCAATATAAGTACAGATGAAATCAATGTTAAGTTGGATATTTTACGAAATCATTTGAATGATGATAATGATGAATTAAAAAAATTATTGTTCAAATTAATTTGTATTGAAGATAAGGTAACATTATGAGAACAATTAATTCTATATTGAATTCTGGCTTTGCGGTTGTATCGCAATTCATTATCTTAATATTTGCTTTCATTACAAGAACAGTATTTATTAGAATATTGGGTTCTGAATATTTAGGCTTTGATGCTTTATTTACAAACATCTTAAGTATTTTATCAATTGTAGATTTAGGATTGGGGACGGCTTTAAACTTCTCGCTATATTCGCCAATAAGGAATAATGAACGCCAAAAAGTGGCAGCTATTGTTCAGTATTTTAAGAAAATATTTTGCCGGCTTGGAGTTCTTCTATTTATTCTTGCATTTTGTATTACACCTTTTATCGGTTTGTTTGTCAAAGGCAGTGTTAATAGTATACCTTACATGCAGAAAGTATTCGTATTTTATGCTTTCCTTACATTTTCCAGCTATTTTTTCACCGATGTTCGAACTGTTTACTATGCACACCAGCAAAATTATAAAGTCTTAATGTTTGACTTTTTGGCTAAAATTTTTACAAAGACGCTGCAAGTAATCATTCTTTTAATCCATCCTAGTTATCTTTGGTATTTAGGGATTGAGATTATAATTACGTTATTCTTTAATTTTAGATTAATGAAAAAAGCACATAAAGAGTATTCTGAATTTTATACATATCCTTCGCAATTAAAAGAGGACGAGCGGCAGACTATTTTTAATGACATAAAATTTCTAAGTTTATCAAAAATTGCTAATGTTGGTATCAACGGAACTGACAGCATTATCATTTCTAAATTTGTAGGCACTGCGGCACTGGGCGTTTATAGCAATTACTTTTTAATTTTATCATCAGCTTCAAACTTGCTCTGGAGTTTACTGAATGGTGTTGTTGCTTCACTGGGAGATTTATTTGCTGAAAATGATAGTACAAAGATCCATCAGATTTTCAATCTTTATAATTTTATTTCAGTTCAGGTCAGTACATTTTATGCGGTGGCGACAATCTGCTTGATTCAACCCTTTATTCATATGTGGATTGGCGAAAACTATGTGATGAGTTTTATTGTTGTATTGGTAGTAATTTTTAATAATTATTATGGATTAGTAACAGCACCGCTATCGAATGTTATCGTGACTAAAGGCTTGTTTAAACAAGAGTTGCCGATTCGTTTATTGCAGGTTGTGATTAATTTAGTTGTTTCAGTTGTATTAGCTGTCAATTACGGTTTGCTTGGTGTTTTTGTCGGAACCGCAGTTAGTAATATAATTTCATATTTTTTAATTGTGTATATGGTTGTTAAATCAGGTTTAAATTTAAAATTAACTGATTACATTTTCAAAGAGGTAAAATACATTATTATTTCATTCTTACAGATTGCTGCAATCTGTCTATTAAATCAGATGTTAGCATTCCAATATGGTATCATATCGTTTATTTTGAATATGTGTATGGTTATTGTTTCATTTTTACTTTTAGAATTACTATTTTATAGAAAAAATGCTCAAATGTTAGTTCTTGTCAATATTATAAAGTCGCAAATTGGCAGATATAAAGGGGCTAAATAATGAAAAAATTATGTTTTATAGTATATAACTTTAATCATTCAGGTGGAATGGAAAAGGTAAATTCTATTTTAGTTAATGAATTAGCTACACATCAAGAATATGATATTACATTACTTTCTTTATTTGGTGATATAGGAAATGAATTTTTTAAACTATCTGATAAATCAAATATTAACATTAAATATTTATTTAATAAATCAATCAATGTCAGAATGCATGCCAAATATATAATTGATACTATTGAAAAAGAAATTTTATCTAATCATTATCAGGTTGTAATTAGTGGCGATTTAAGAACGTACTTAGCTAAAATAAAAAAGAAAAATCAAGATAAATTCAAATTAATATTATGGGAGCATTTTAATTGCACACAACCTTTTTCCTTATTATCAGATCTAGGCCGTAGATATTATTTGAAATATGTTGACAGCTTAGTGGTCTTAACAAAACGTGATCAGTCAAATTATGTCCGAAAGTTTGGTTGTAAAAGTAAGATAATACAGATATATAATCCTTTATTAATCACAAATCATGTTTATTCTGATATACAGCAAAAGAAAATACTGACGATCGGACGTATTGAGTATCAAAAAGGTTATGATAAACTGATTAATATTGCTAAAGTAATCGCCGGCGAATGTAAAGATTGGTCATGGGATATATATGGAGATGGTCTTGAAATAGAAAAACTTAAAGAAAGGATCGCCAAGGAAGGGTTAAATAATTTCATTCATTTAAAAGGAAAATCTAAAGCAATCGATGAAATCTATTCTAATTATTCTATATTCGCATTAACTTCACGATACGAAGGAATGCCGCTTGTTTTACTAGAAGCATATGCCCATCATCTTCCTATGATAAGTTTTGATTGCGATTGCGGTCCATCAGAAATTATCAGAGATTGTGAAAATGGGTTTTTGATACCTTGTTATGATGAATGTGGTTATGCAATTAAACTATTAGAACTAATTAAAGATGAAAAATTAAGAACAGAATTTAGTAATAATTGCAATTTATCGGTAAGAGAGTTTGATCTTGATTATATCCTGAATCAGTGGATGGAATTAATTAATGCTTGAATTATAGACACAGCAATTTCTGCGTGTGTCTTTTTTCTTTTCAGTAAAAATATGCCATTAGCTTGTATTTTTCTATAAGTGCATGTGCCTTTTATCTATTGGCTGGTTATTCATTAGGATGATAAATAGGGGGGTTCTTTCTCTTTATTGAAAGCATGCACAAACAATAGACATAAAAGTGTCCTAAAATAAGTTAATTCCAATAGGGAAAGAGAAAGAGAGAGGAGATTTATTTTATGAATAAATATTAAAGTAAGGCCGTTAAGACTGCTGCTACCGTTGGTATGTCTTTGGCTATGGTTTTGAGCAATGCTGCTCCAGTGTTTGCTAATGATGATACACCTACAACTACAGAAGTTAGTGAAACCAGAAGTGTTATAGAAATAGTAATTGATCAAAAAGATGCTGTTGAGGATTTACTAGACTTATTAGGAGATGGAAAAAACATTGCTGCTGATGATTATGTTGGTGGTACTAAGGAATATTTTAAAGTTGCTAGTGAATTAAAGTTCAAAGAAATTTTCAGTCAAGAAATAACAAATGGTGCGACTAAAGAAACTGTTAAAGTGGTATTAGAAAACGCATATAAGTATGCTTCTGTAGCAGGCTATACTGCTGAACAAACTGATATTTTGAAGTATTTAGTTGGAACTAAAATTGATGGTGATGTAAAAACAGCAGTTGAATTTGCTGAGGTATTAGTATCTGACGATGTAGTTGAGAAATTAGATGAATATGCTAAAAGTGGAGTTGTTGACAAAGATATTGTTGCCTTTTATAATAAAGTTTCCTCATTAATGGATTTCAAGGGTAATATTGCTAGTGATAAAGCTGATACATTGGAAAAAGTGGAAGATTTATTTGCGGATTTAAAATCTGATGTTGAAGACTACAAAGAAGATACAGTCGGAAATGATGCTAAGAAGTTTGCTAAAAAATTAGCTGATGAAGCTGTAGCAGGATCAACAGTTTCTAAATTAGTTGACGATGAAGATAAAATTTCATATACTAATCTATCAAGCCTTAATGCTTTCATTTCTAAAGTTACTAAGGATTCTTATAAATTAGAAGTGGAAACGGGTTTATTTATAAAATATGGAGATGTTAAAAATGAAGATGTAGTAGCTGATTACATTGACGGATTGGAAACAATCGCTTCTGAAATGCAGGATGTTAAAGACTTAATTAATGATACTAAATCTGAAAAGAAAGAATTTGATAAATTAGATAAAAAACTTAAAGCACTTGTGGAAGCTTTTGAAGGGACTGTAGGTGAAGGTAAAAAATTCGCTACAGAAGATAAGAAGCAAGACGCTATTGATGATGCTATCACTGCTTTCCGTGCAGATGATGTAAAGGCGTTAAAAGAATACGTTGATGCATTTGTTAATGAATTTTGGACAGTAACTACTGAGCAACGTACTAGCGGAAGCTATAGAGTAAAAGAAGTTAATGCCGGTTTGGGTCGCTATTATGAATTTGCCAAAGTAGCAGGTAATGATTTATATAAAATTATGACAACTCTAGTAGATTCTGATGAAGAAGATACTTACTATGATTTATTGATTGCTGATGCTGCTTCAGTTGACGAATTATTAAAAGCTGTAACAACTGATATCGAAGGCATTTCATTGAATACTACTTTAACTGATAAACAAGCTGCTAAGATTATCGCTGCTAGAAAAGCTTTAAATCGATTAGTTGATAAAGATGGAAATATCGAAGCAGAATATGCTAATTCATTAACAAGAAGTGAGAAAAAAGAAGTTCTTGCTAATCAAGAAATCATCGAAGCTCTTTATTTGAAACTAATTCTCAATGGCACAATTACTCAATCAGGATGGGTAGACAAAGGTAATGGCGATTGGGATTACATCGCAGAAGATGGTTCTAGACCTTCTAAATGGATTGCTTCAGGTGCTAACTGGTATTATGTAAAGAACGGTACAATGTTACGTAACTCTTGGATCGCTTCTGATGCTCAGGGTACTAGATGGTACTATGTGGATGATAACGGTGTAATGGTTTCTAATACGACTGTTAACGGTTATACTTTCAACTCTTACGGCG
>PVML01007381.1_pt1 | contig 15803 bp, 15 predicted proteins | sample 1853371 | NCBI WGS metagenome assembly PVML01 (sample SAMN08533508, study PRJNA380276) | Human gut metagenome, whole genome shotgun sequencing project. | isolation source: participant 1, chromium library | host: Homo sapiens | collected 2017 | reverse complement strand
AATTCATGGTAGTGTCTTACCCCAACAATCCCACGGCGGCCCTGGCTCCGGACAGCTTTTACGAGGAGCTGGTGGCATTTGCCAAGAAGTATCAGATCATTGTGCTGCACGATAACGCTTACAGCGAGCTGGTGTTTGACGGGAAGAGCTGCGGCAGCTTTTTGAGCTTCCCGGGGGCGCGGGAGGTGGGCGTGGAGTTCAACTCCCTGTCCAAGACCTATGGCCTGGCCGGGGCGCGTATCGGCTTCTGTTTGGGCAACCGGGAGGTGGTGGCCCAATTAAAGCGGCTTAAGTCCAACATGGACTACGGCATGTTTCTGCCCATCCAGCAGGCGGCCATCGCGGCCATTACCGGGGACCAGTCCTGTGTGGAGAGCACCAGGGAGGCGTACGCCCGCCGCCGCAACTGTCTCTGCGACGGCTTCACCGCCATCGGCTGGCCTATGGAGCGCCCTGCGGCCACTATGTTCGTGTGGGCTGCCATTCCGTCCGGGTATGAGACCTCCGAGGCATTTGCCATGGATCTGGTGGAGCGGGCCGGGCTGATCGTGACGCCGGGCAGCGCCTTTGGTCCCTCCGGCGAGGGTTACGTGCGCCTGGCGCTGGTGCAGGATGAGGATGCGATCCGCCAGGCGGTGGATATGGTGGCTGCCAGCGGGATTTTGTCAGGTGGGATATCGAGGGTTGGACGTTAAGCCAGAAAGAAATTGATGAAATGATGAGAAGGTGTTTCCAAAGTTTAGAGGTGACTTTGGAGATGCCTCTTTTTTATGCCCGTTATGGGTGGGATTGTCTATATAAATGACTTTATGTAAATAACAAAATATCGTTCATTGCTTCCAGTAATAGATATTATAGAAAGTTAAATGATCATATTTTAGCCGGATCTGTTTCTTTTTCATCCACAATATGATCAAACGAAACTATTTTGGCACAAACTGTTGCGAATATCACCAATCCCTCCAAGGGACTTGCAGTGCATTATAGTAGCATTTTTCTTGACAGAAAATGCAGAAACACGCTATAATATCTATTATATGAAGTTTCTGATTTGAGGAATGTTCTGGATACAGGAAGAGCAGGACGGGAGCAATATCACTCGTATGTTGAAAACAAAAGAAAACCGGGGATGTCCGTTACGGATAGACTTCGGACGAGAGGGACGGTATTAAGTTATGTGCTATGTGATGACCCAGGATCTTTTGCTCCGGTACGATCATTATCTTGGAGCGAAGGGCTATTCAAAGGCAACCTGTCAAAAATACAAGGGGGATTTGCAGCAGTTTTACAACTATCAGGGCGGTGAAACGGTGGATGAGGAGACCTGCCGGGCGTACCAGCGCTATTTGCTGGAGCATTACACGCCCAGAGGAGCGTGTTCCAAGATTGTGGCAGTCAATACTTTCTTCCGCTTTGCGGATTGGAAGGTGCGCATGGACGTGCCCAGGATCAACCGGAGCACGGTTTCCAACGCAGGGATGGAGCTGACCACCTCGGAATACAGGAGCCTGCTAAACGCGGCAAAGTCTCAGCGCAATCCGCGCCTGTATTATCTGATCCAGATATTGGCGCTGACCAAGATCAGCGTCAGCGAGCACCAGTATATTACACCTGAGGCCGTAGAGCAGGGATTTTTCCTGATTCCCCGGGGAAACGGCAGCAAAGTGGTGGTATTGCCCAACGCGCTGCGCAAGGAGCTGGCCGCGTTTGTGGAGTCCATGAAAATAAAAGAGGGGCCGATTTTCAGCAGCCGGACCGGGAAGCCCTGGGATCGGGCGGCGATTCACAAGAGCCTGAAACGGCTGTGCCGGGGGACGAAAATCGATCCGGAAAAGGTCACGGCCAGGAACCTTACCCATGTGGTTGCGTTCGGGGCGGCGGTCTATACGCTGGACGAGAGAGTGAAGCATATAAACGGGGCGCGGGATAAAGAAGAACATTAAAGGATCGGGGCCGGCAGGTGGCATTTTACTCTGCCGGCTCTTGCCATATTTGAAAAACTGTACTATAATGGGCAAAATAAGCGTCTTAAACAGAGGTGGATATGGCGGTAAGAATGAGACAGGTGAGGGGAGTTTGGCATAGCGGGTTGTTCTGGCAGGCGGCACTGGCGCTCTATGTGCTGTTCGTGTACGGCCACTCCCTGGTTCCGGCGGAGTTGTCCTCCCGGGAGAGCGGCGCGGTGCTGCAAATGATTGCCAATATTTGGGACGGGCTCCGTTTACCGGGGCAGATGCCCACGGAGCATATGGTTCGCAAGACAGCGCATTTTTTAGAATATATGGGAATGGGCGTTCTGTTGTGCAGGAATGTCCAGGTTATGGCGCGGCAGCGGCGGATTTTGCTGCGGTCGGTGATTGCGGCGGCCATATGGCTGCCGTTTGTGGACGAGACCATCCAGCTGTTCGTGCGGGGACGGTCCGGGCAGATCAGCGATGTCTGGCTGGACCTGGCCGGAATGTGGACCGGTCTGGGCCTGACGTACCTTTTGGGGCGTGCGAAGTCACATGGAAACAGGAGGCGGCTGAGATGAATTATAAAATGATCCTGCAGTACGACGGGACGCGCTACGACGGCTGGCAGAAGCAGGGCAACACGGACCGGACTATACAGGGGAAGCTGGAGGCTGTGCTTGGGCGGCTGGCGGAGGAGACGGTGGAGGTCCATGGCTCCGGGCGGACCGACGGCGGCGTCCACGCCAGAGGACAGGTGGCGAATTTCCATCTGAAACGAGCGCGGGAACCGGAAGAGATCCGCGCATACCTGAACCGGTATCTGCCGGAGGACATTTGCGTTCTGGAGCTGACGGCCGCCCCGGAACGTTTTCACAGCCGCTTAAACGCCTGCCGGAAGACGTATCGGTATCAGATTTGGATGGACGGCAAGACGGATGTGTTTCAGCGGGATTATTTCTACGGCCTGGGTAAGCAGCTGGATATCGGACAGATGGAGCGGGCGGCCGGGAGGCTTCTGGGGACTTACGATTTCAAAAGCTTCTGCGGGAATAAAAAGATGAAGAAGTCCACGGTCCGCACCATAACGGCGATCCGTTTTATTCGTATGTGCGATGGGAAGGCGCTGGCTGTGGATTTCACGGGCAACGGCTTTTTACAGCAGATGGTGCGGATCCTGGCGGGGACGCTGATCGAGGTGGGCTTGGGAAAGCGGGAGGCGCACAGTCTGGAAGCCGTATTGGAATTAAAGAAAAGAAGCGCAGCAGGATTTACGGCGCCGCCGGAGGGGCTGTGCCTGATGAATGTACAGTATGAGGAAGAGAAATGACGGAATTTTTAGTAAAACGATTTGTAAAAGATTACCAGCAGACGGAGGCAGTGCAGGTTCGCACTGCCTATGGTACGCTCTCCAGCATGGTGGGGATTTTTTGCAACGTTCTGCTGTTTGGCGCAAAGCTGCTGATTGGGCTGCTGATTAACAGTATTTCCGTGATGGCGGATGCGTTTAACAACCTTTCGGATGCGGCCTCCTCCATTATTGGGTTCATTGGGGTCAAAATGGCGGAAAAACCCGCGGACGACGACCATCCCTTTGGACACGGGCGCATCGAGTACATCGCGGCTTTTATCGTGGCGTTTATTGTCATCCAGGTGGGATTTTCGCTGTTTAAAACGTCGTTGAACAAGATTTTGAATCCGGAGAGCATGTCCTTTAAGTGGATTTCCATTGTGATCCTGTCCCTCAGCGTGGCGGTGAAGCTCTGGCTCTCACTGTTCAACAGGACGCTGGGAAAACGGATCAATTCCAAGGTGATGCTGGCGACTTCGGCGGACGCCATGGGCGATGTGGTCACAACCTCGGCCACCATGCTGTCCATCGCGGTGTTCGGCATCTTTGGCGTGAACATTGACGGCATCGTGGGGATTGCCGTGTCGGTGGTGGTTATGATCGCGGGCGTGAATATCGCCAAGGATACGCTGGCGCCGCTGATCGGCGAGGCCATCGATCCCCAGCTGTACGAACAGATCACCAATTTTGTGGAGAGCTTTGAGGGCATTTTGGGAACCCATGACCTGATTGTACACAACTACGGGCCTTCCAAGAGCATGGCGTCCATCCACGCCGAGGTGCCAAACGACGTGAATGTGGAGCGTTCCCACGAGGTGATTGACCAGATTGAACACGAAGCGGCAAGGCGGTTCGGCCTGCTTTTGGTGATCCATATGGACCCGGTGGAGACCCATGACGGCCGGATCCGGGAATTTCGGGATATGCTTGGCGAGGTCCTGACGGAGCTTGACAGCCGGTTGAGCTTTCACGACTTCCGTATGGTGGACGGGGTGGAGCACATCAATTTAATTTTCGATTTAGTGGTTCCCAGGGAATATAAAGCGGCGGTTCAGGACAACTTAAAAGCGAGGATTAGCGCAGCGGTCCGCAAACGCGACCCACGCTGCGCCTGTGTGATCACGGTTGAGAACAGCTATCTGGCGGAGGCGCAGAAATAAGGCTAATCCCTGAAAGGGGATCCACATGACGGAGGAAGCGCTGTTAAAGGAGATTGCGGCCGGAAATGAGGAGGCGTTCAGACAGTTCTATCTCTGCACGGTCCGGCCGGTGCACAGCTATATCCTGTCGCTGACCCGAAACAGCCACGAGGCGGAGGACGTGCTGCAGGAAACCTATCTGAAGATCTGGACCGATGCCGGGCAATACCGGCCTCAGGGCAAGCCGCTGGCCTGGGTGTTCACCATTGCCAGGAATTTGTGCTATATGCGGTTTCGGGAACAGCGCAGGTGGGCGGAGTTTGGACTGTCTGAGCTGGAGGACTGCGAGGAGGGGAGAAACTGTGAACAGATTGACCAGGCGGCGGACCGCCAGGTACTGCTGCGGGCACTGGACGAGCTGAAGGAGCAGGACCGTCAGATCGTGCTTCTGTACGCGGCCGCGGGGATGAAGCATCGGGAGGTGGCAAAGGCTCTGGGACTCCCGTTAGCCACGGAACTATCCCGCTACTCCCGCTCGATGAAACGCCTTCAGCAGCTTTTGACGGTGCGGCGGACCGGGGGCTGAGGCGGCCGATCCGCCGGCCTGAAACGGGCCGCAGAGGCGCTGGTTTGGGGCAGGGGCCGGGGAGCGGAAAAATGTGGTAAAAAATTAAAAAAAATGAAAAATACCCTTGCAATAAATGAAAAATTATTGTATAATACATTTCGTTGTGTTGATGGGCTATCGCCAAATGGTAAGGCAACGGACTCTGACTCCGTCATTTTCTTGGTTCGAATCCAAGTAGCCCAGCTGTATGGACCCGGCGTTTTTCACTTAGGTGAAGGCTTCCGGGTCTTTTTTTTGTGTAATGGGTTATTTGCGCAGTCTGCGGCTTTTGGGAGATCATGAAAAAAGGGGGGGAAAATGTCATCCCCAAAGTGTCTATTATATGGTATAATCAATACATGACAGTAGAGTGTTGACAGAACGATTATGTTGACAGGGGTGTGTTTGTGGATGTATAAAAATGTTTCAGGAAAAGTGTATATCAAGACGTTCGATGGATTTGATCTGTATAAGGATGGAAAGATGGTCTATTTTTCCAGCGCAAAAGCCAAAGAATTGCTTGCATTTCTGGTGGACCGGAAAGGCCGGTTTGTGCCCCTGAGTCAATTAGCGGAAAATCTGTTCGAGAATGAAAAGGATATCCGAAAGGCCAAACGTTTGGTTCACACGGCGTTTAACCGCCTGACCAAAACGCTTAAGAGTTATGAGATCGAGGATATTTTAAAAAGAGGAAGAGGGGTTTACGCGGTCGACTGCAGCCGGATTCTGTGTGACAGCTATGAGATGGAAGCGCGCACAGAGGGGAGCAGCAATTTTTTTCTCGGCGAGTATATGCCGGAGTACAGCTGGGCGGAGGTGACGCTGTCCAATCTGCTGAGAAAGTATTACGATGAAAATCAGCTGCCGGACCACGAGGGGGAATCGTAGGCGGAACAAACAGGGGAACGATGGGAAGACATAACCACAGTCAGGAATTGTGGTTATGTCTTTTTTTGATGCAATCAACCGTGGGCAGGGCCAGGGGGAGAATGTTCTGTTCGGATTTCAGATATAATGGCATGCGGATACCAAATCTAAATATTGTGACCTTTTTAAAGACGTATCTTCTTTTTTTCATGCAAAAAAACGTATTTTTTACAAAAAAGTATAAATATTAAAAGAAATACAATTTATGGGTGAAACCGGCTGCGTTTGTAACTAAAATGTAACGTTTCTGTATCCAACGTCATGATATACCGTTACACGAAAGGCCACAATTATTTACACATAATGAGGTGTAGAGATGAATAGAGGGGAAAGACGGGTGTATGTCAAGACCTTTGACGGCTTTGATGTATACGTGGATGGCAGGATTGTTTACTTCCCGAGTGGCAAAGCAAAAGAGATGCTGGCGGTGCTGGTGGAGAAAAAGGGCAGCAGCGTTTCTCTGGCACAAATGGCGTATCTGCTCTATGAAAATTCGGAGGAAACCCGTGCCAGAAATACGTTGCGGGTTGTGTACCACAGGCTTCACAGGACGCTGGCAGAATATGAGATCGCGGATATTGTCATCAAAAGGCGGGGCAGCTATGCGGTTGACACCGACCGGTTTGTCTGCGATTTTTATGAATTCATAAGGGAGCAGCCGGCGTTTTTGAACGCATATTCCGGGACCTATATGCCGGAATATCCGTGGGCGAGGAATATGATTCCTTATCTTGACAACCTGTACCGAAGATACTCCGGTCAGAAGTTAAAGGAGTAACCAAATGGAATTAATTGATATCCATGCACATATCCTTCCGGGCGTGGACGACGGATCCCGCGGCATGGAGGAGTCTGAGACAATGCTGTCCATGGCATACCGCCAGGGGATCCGCCGAATCATCGCTACGCCCCATTATTCCAGAAGAAGAGGGAGCGGGGGACTGGCAGAGCTGGCGGATCGGCTGAATGCCAGGGCCCAGGCGATTTACGGAGATTTTGAAATACTGCCGGGGCAGGAGACCTATTATTATGAGGGTTTGGCAGAGGCCTTGAAGAGCGGCCAGGCGCTGACGCTGGCGGGCAGCCGGTATGTGCTGGTTGAATTCGACCCGGGCGCGTCCTACCGGCAGCTCTACCAGGGAGTCCGCAAGCTGATTATGGCCCGGTATGTGCCGGTGCTGGCCCATGTGGAGCGCTATCTGTGCCTGCGGGACGAGGGCAACTTCCGGGAGCTGGTCCAGTGCGACTGCCGTATGCAGATGAATTATGACAGCCTTGCAGGTCCGTTTTGGGATCCCGGCGTGCGGTGGTGCAGGAAAAAGGTGGAGGGCGGCTGTATCCATCTATTGGCCACGGATATGCACCGGGTGGACTACCGCAATCCCGATCTGGAAAGGCCTATGGCATGGCTGCAAAAGCATGTGGGGGAGCGCCGGCTGCGGGCCATGGTGTGGGACAACCCGCTTGCGATTATGAAAAATGAGAGAATGGGGTAGGTACATAAGAGATGGAAACGTATATGAATGACAATGAAGAGATTGAGATTGACCTTTTCGAGCTGTTCATGGAACTGAAACGGAAAATATGGGTCATCCTTGGGGTGGCGGTTTTGTGCGCCGGTGCTGCGGGCGCATTCAGCGCGTTTGTGCTGACCCCGCAGTACACGTCCACCGCGATGGTGTACATTCTCTCCAAGGAGACCACGCTGACGTCCCTGGCCGACCTGCAGATCGGCAGCCAGCTGACAAAGGACTACAAGATCATTGTGACCAGCCGCCCGGTGTTGGAGGATGTGATCGAGGGGCTGGAGCTGAACACTACCTATAAAGATTTGAAGAAAAAAATCACCATCGACAACCCGGCGGACACCCGGATTCTGTCCATCAGCGTGATAGACCCGGACCCGCAGATGGCAAAGGCCATTGCGGATAAGATTGCAGCCACCGCATCGGATTACGTGGGGGATATCATGGAGATGGTGCCGCCCAAGCTGATTGAGGATGGCGAAGTGCCCCTCTTAAAGACGAGTCCCAGCAACACGAAGAACGCCCTGATCGGAGGGTTGGTGGGCGCGCTGCTGGTGTGCGGCGTTGTCACGGCGCGGGTGGTATTAAATGATACCGTCCGGACGGAGGAGGATGTGACCCGGTACCTGGGCCTGACCGTTCTGGCCTCTGTGCCTGCGCGTAAGGGGGAGACTCCGGAGGACAAGGAAGCCATGGTGTCCTCGAAGTCCCGCAAAAAGACTCAGACCCCTTCCGGAAGATCCAGGAAGAAGAAAAGGGAGGAAAAAGTCCGATGAGACAGACGGTTGCTCTGAACCGGAGCATGAAGGATGACTACCATTATAATGAAGCGATCAAGACGCTGAGAACCAATATCCAGTTCTGTGGGAGCGGCATCCGGGTGATTATGATGACCAGCGCTCTGCCCGACGAGGGAAAGAGCGATATGGCATTTGCCCTGGCCTCATCCCTGGCCCAGATCGGCAAGCGGGTGCTGTTAATCGACGCGGATATCCGAAAGTCCGTGCTTGTATCCCGGTATCAGCTGGAGGATGAGGTCTGCGGCCTGTCCCAGTATCTGAGCGGACAGAAGCCCCTGGAAGAGATCCGCTATGCCACCAGCGTTGAGAATCTCCACATGATCTTCTCCGGACCTTACTCGCCCAACCCGGCGGAGCTGCTGGAGGAGGAGCTGTTTGGCGCGCTGATCCGGCAGATGCGTCTGGAGTACGACTATCTGATTATCGACACGCCCCCCATGGGAAACCTGATTGACGGCGCCATCGTGGCACGCCAGTGCGACGGGGCGGTGATGGTGGTGGAGAGCGGAGCGGTCAGCTACCGCCTGGAGCAGCGGGTCAAAAACCAGCTGGAGAAGAGCGGCTGCCGGATTTTGGGTGTGGTGCTCAACAAAATTGATCCGGAGTATAACAGCTACGGCTATTACACGCGCTACGGCAAATACGGGAAATATTCCCGCTACGAGAAATACGCCAAATACGATAAGAGTGAGATTACGGAAGGGTGACCGGTATGAATGACCGCGGTCGAAAATGGAAACGGTTTAAGGCTGCCGCCGCGGTGTTGGGCGTGGTCCTTTTGGCGGGGGCCGCCGGGGTCACGGTTCACCTGTACCGCCAGCGCAAAGCCCAGGAGGCGGAGATCGCCGCCCGGCAGCACAACCTTGAGGCGCCGGAACCGTTTCTGGCAGAAAATGTAATCGAATACAGCGGCAAAAAATACCGGCGCAACTCCTATGTGAAAGCCATCCTGTGCATCGGGGTGGACCGCTCCGGGCTGGGGGAGAAGACGACCACCGGCTTCGGCGGACAGTCGGACGGGCTGTTTCTGCTGGCCCAGGATACCGCCAGAAACACGGTGAAAATCCTGATGATTCCCCGGGATACCATGACGCGCATCACGCTGACGGATCTGAGCGGAAATGTGCTGGGCAAGGACATACAGCACCTCACACTGGCTTACGCCTACGGAGATGGGCGGGAACTCAGCTGTGAGTACACGGTGGAGGCCGTGTCCGAGCTTTTGGGCGGGCTGGCCATTGACCACTATATGGCGGTGGACACCGACAGCATTTCCGTGCTCAACGACGGCGTGGGAGGGGTCACGGTGACAATCGGAGAGCCGGGGCTTGCCTCCCGGGATCCGGAGCTTAAACTGGGGGAGACTGTAACTCTAAAGGGGAAGCAGGCGGAAACCTTTGTGCGCTACCGGGACATTCACCAGGACAACACGGCCCTGTTTCGGATGGACCGGCACCAGCAGTATATGGAGGGCTTTTTCACTGCCCTCAAGAAAAAAGCGGCGGAGGACGACAAGATTCTGATCCGCCTGCTGGACAGCATTCAGGATCACATGGTAACGGATATGCAGAAGGACCAGTACCTGAAGGCGGCGCTGGACGTGTTAAACACCCAGCAGCTGGGCGCAGGCGATTTCTATACCCTGCCCGGCAGCGGCGTGACCACCGCCCGCTATGACGAGTTCTATGTGGATCAGGAGGCTATGATCCCCGTAATCCTGGATTTATTTTACCGGGAGATCGAGTGATGAGGCAATAACCAGCATTTATGCTGTTTATTGGATAAATAATCATAGTAGAAAGGAGAGGAAAAGCTATGAAAAAGAAAAGCGTTGCTGCTTTAATCCTGGCGGCGGCTCTGGCTTCCCAGCCGATGTGTGTATTCGCATCCAGCAGTTCATCCAGTGATGACGGCGGAAGCTCAGCGACCACGACCACAACCACAAGCAGCACCAAGTCCGAGAGCACCGTTACGGTGTCCTCCACCGGCGTCAAGACCACCGGAGCGACCACCAGTGCCGCGCCCAACGGAAGCACCATCGGCGTGGCCGTGGACACTGTAACCACCACCGGAGTACCGGTAACGGTGAACTCCAGGGGAGAGGCGGTTGTTGGCGATATCGCCATCGGATTCGCAAAGGATCCGGGTTCTGCCACCGCGGGACTTCCGGAGAACGTTGTAGCGGCGATCAACAATATCAACGCCGGAAAGGCCTTAAGCGAGGTCATTCAGGGCGTGGACGTGAGCGGCTACAATGCGCTGACCGGCACCCATGCAATCGTGACCAAGGATGCGGCCACCGGAGCGGTCAAGGACACGGCGGCAGAGGTATCTCTGTATGTGCCGAACCTGGTAGAGGGACTGACCAATGTGGAAGTTCTGTTCTACAACAACGTTACGGGACAGTGGACTCTGCTTCCCGCACTGAAAGTAGATCCGGTTACCAAGACCGTGGCGGTGAACATCCCCGGTTCCGGTACACTTTCTGTGGTTTACAAGAAGTAATTACAAGAATTTGACATCGGCGCAGATGCGCAGAGGGCCAGAGGGGGCCTTGAGGTCTCCCTTTGGTTTCTCGGTATGTGGGAGTGTTTTACGGGAGAGAAAAAGGGTAGTGAGGAAAAATGTATAGAAAAGCGGATCGTGGCTGGCTGAAGCACTGGGACTTCACCCTGATTGACGCAATCTGTCTGCAGGCGGCCTACGTCGCAGCTTACTGGCTGCGCCATGGGTTTGGATGGCCCTATGTGAATCAGCTCTACTGCAATATGGCCTTTGTCTTCGTACTGATCCAGATATTTGTGACGTTTTTTGGCGAGAGCTTTAAAAACGTGTTGAAGCGGGGCTATTACCGTGAATTTTCGAGCGCGGTAAAACATGTGTGTCTGGTAATTCTCATCGGGGCATTTTATCTGTTTGCCACGCAGAAGGGGGAAAACTATTCGCGTCTGACGCTGGTGCTGACCGGCGTGATCTATCTGGCGTTCACCTACGCCGCCAGAATCGGGTGGAAACGCTGGCTGAAGGCCAGAGGAGTGGGAGCGAGGGGGAGACGATCCCTTTTGATTCTGACCTCCAGGACTATGGTGGACACCGTGGTACAAAACATACTCGCCAACAATTACGAGGGCTTCCAGGTTGTAGGGGTGGCCCTGATTGACGATGACAAAAATAATGAAAAAACTTACAGGGGAGTGGCGGTGGTGGCCAACGGTGAAACCGTGGCCGAGTATGTCTGCCGGGAGTGGGTGGACGAAATCCTTGTCAACCTTCCGGAGGAGATACCGCTGCCCCAGAAGCTGCTCAACGACTTTATTGAGATGGGCGTGACGGTCCACTTAAAGCTGGTGGAAGTAGCCAAGTTAAGCGGAAAAAAGCACCATGTGGAGCGGATCGGCACTTACACGGTGCTCACCAGCAGTATCAATATGGCAAGCTGGAAGCAGGCGTTTTTGAAGCGGACCATGGACATTGCGGGAGGCGTGGTGGGGTGTCTGATCACCGGGCTTTTGTATCTTGTGGTGGCCCCCTGTATTTACATAAAGTCCCCCGGACCGATATTTTTTTCGCAGGTGCGGGTGGGGAAAAATGGAAAGAAATTTAAATTGTATAAATTCCGCAGCATGTATATGGACGCGGAGAAGCGCAAGAAGGAATTGATGGAACAGAACCGCGTGAAGGGCGGGATGATGTTCAAGATTGACAACGATCCCAGGATTATTGGGGGAGAGAAGGGAATTGGGGGGATTATACGGAAATACTCGATTGATGAGTTTCCGCAGTTTTGGAATGTGCTGAAAGGGGATATGAGCCTGGTGGGGACCAGGCCGCCGACGGTGGATGAGTGGGAGAAGTATGATTTACGGCATAGGGTGAGGCTTGCGACCAAGCCGGGGATCACCGGGATGTGGCAGGTGAGCGGGAGGAGCGATATTACGGACTTTGAGGAAGTGGTGAGGTTGGATCGGGAGTATATTGTGGGGTGGAGTTTGGGGTTGGATGTGAAGATTTTGGTGAAGACGGTGGGGGTGGTGGTGTTGAGGAGAGGGGCGATGTGAGGTGCTTTCTAAAAATTTCAACTTTATAGAAACTACTGAGGTACGAAATTTGATCCGGCGGGGCTATTACTTGTGGGTAGATCTCTTTGGAATGAAATAAATGAGTAAAAAGAGGTAGTAGGATAGATTGGACCTGTGCGGTGGGGATGAGGTGCTTTTGGCGGTCTGGTGTGGGCTCTTTGTCATATTTATAGATCAATTATTGTGATGAAAACAGAGAGGGGTGAGTTGATTCAAACAAAAGCAGGTGTTAGTGTTCTGCGGAGATTGGAAAATTATACTATTGTGATTATTCATCATACAAATAAGGACCTTGCAGTTTTATAAATATAATCTGAAAATGAAATTTAGTTTGGAACAGGAAGTTTTATGAGAAAACTTCAGCTGGTATTACGGAAGAAAAAATTGTCAATTACCTGTAGCACAAGGAACTGGACTTATTTGGAACAATGGGGATTAATTTTGTATACGTTAAAACAGATTACGTTGTAATTGTACCCCGACTAATGTCTACTCAACAGACCGTAGCAAAGTAGGATGTACGAAGATGGTCCCTTTTTCTCACCAATCATTTATGCAAGCTTCTTGTATATTGCCTAGCTAAATAAGGAAAAAACGGGTGATTGGCATACATACTACATAAAGAAAATGACCATATGTTACCATATGGGTTTAAACAGTAGGTAGAACTGCTAGAATAACCTTTCAAATGGTAACTATATCAATAACCTATGACATGTGCACTACTTCGCTAAACTGATGTTGAGTATACTATCGACGCAGATTATGTTATTACTTTGTAAAAATATCATTACTGAGTGTTCAGGGGATGAGTTTAGAAAAATAATATCTTGGAAATAGAGAATGCGGCAGTAGTGTATACAATAACTTTTTTGGGAGGTAGAAGATGATAGCTGCGCCTATGTATTTTTACTTGAATAAAAGCACTTAGATGAACATACCATTGAGAGCGTGCGGATAAATGGGTTTTACCATCCTGAATCTTGATGTGTATATAAAACAGAGATATCCATAAAAAACGGAGGAATAAAAATGGGCACGGTTAGCTTAGAGAATAAAACCATTTTAGTTACAGGTGCGGTCGGCTTCATCGGTTCCAATCTTGTGAAACGAATTTATAAAGAGGTTCCTTCTGCGACTATTATCGGCATCGATAATATGAACGCTTACTATGATGTGGCGCTAAAAGAGTTCCGCTTAAACGATCTGGTTAAGTATCCCTCATTTTTTTTTATCAAAGGAAACATCGCGGATAAGGCACTAATCACAGAAATATTCGAGAAGTACAAACCGTCTGTGGTCATCAATTTTGCGGCACAGGCTGGTGTGCGCCACTCAATCACCAATCCAGATGCGTATATAGAATCCAACTTGGTTGGCTTTTTCAATATTTTGGAGGCTTGCCGTCATTCCTACGATAACGGTCAGACTGGTGTTGAGCATCTAGTGTATGCATCTTCCTCTAGTGTATATGGATACAACAAAAAAGTTCCGTACAGCACTGATGACAAGGTGGACAATCCGGTTAGCCTTTACGCAGCAACCAAGAAATCCAATGAATTGATGGCCTATGCATATGCGAAGCTGTATAATTTGCCCTCCACTGGCCTGCGCTTTTTTACGGTGTATGGTCCTGCGGGCCGTCCCGACATGGCTTACTTCGACTTTACGAATAAGTTGAAAAACAATGAAACTATCAAAATATTCAATTACGGTGACTGTAAGCGAGATTTTACTTATGTCGATGATATCGTCGAAGGTGTTGTTCGCGTTATGAAGAAGGCTCCTGAATGTAAGAACGGTGAAGATGGTCTTCCGATTCCTTCATATGCAGTTTATAACATCGGGAATCAAAACCCGGAGAATTTGCTGGACTTCGTGCAGATCCTAGGTGAAGAACTAATACGGGCTAAGGTATTGCCGGAGAATTACGACTTTAAGGCTCATAGGGAATTGGTTCCGATGCAGCCGGGGGATGTGCCTATGACCTATGCGGACACCAGTGCTTTGGAACGTGACTTCGGGTATAAACCATCTACTAGCCTGCGTGACGGATTGCGGAAGTTCGCTGAGTGGTACGCTGAGTTTTATAAATAAGAAAAGTTAGAGGATAAAAAATGAGACAGTTTAAGGAGTTAAAGATTGCTGTTGCTGGAACCGGCTATGTCGGCCTTTCCATAGCTACACTTCTTAGCCAGCACCACAAGGTGACTGCTGTGGATATCATTCCGGAGAAGGTGGAACTGATCAACAACAAGAAGTCCCCGATTCAGGATGATTACATTGAAAAGTACCTGATAGAAAAAGAACTTGATTTGACGGCAACTCTGGATGCCAAGGAAGCATACAGTGATGCCGATTTTGTAGTCATTGCTGCACCTACCAACTACGATAGCAAAACGAATTTTTTCGACACATCTGTTGTCGAAGCAGTTATCAGGCTGGTAATAGAGTGCAACCCGGAAGCCGTTATGGTTATTAAAAGTACTATTCCGGTTGGCTACACAGCAAGTATTAGAGAAAAATTCCACTGCGACAACATCTTATTCAGCCCTGAATTCTTACGTGAATCCAAGGCTCTGTACGATAATCTATATCCGAGCCGTATTATCGTGGGTACCGATGTGGAGAATACAAGATTAGTGAAGGTAGCACACACTTTCGCAAAACTCCTACAGGAAGGTGCTATTAAGAAAAACATCGACACGCTGTTCATGGGCTTTACCGAGGCCGAGGCAGTGAAACTGTTCGCTAACACATATCTGGCATTGCGTGTCAGTTACTTTAATGAGCTGGATACATATGCTGAGATGAAGGGCTTGGACACTCAGCAGATTATCAATGGCGTTTGCCTTGATCCTCGTATCGGGACTCATTATAATAATCCGTCCTTCGGATATGGCGGCTACTGCTTGCCGAAGGATACTAAACAGCTGCTGGCAAACTATGCCGATGTGCCGGAAAACCTGATTGAAGCTATCGTAGAGAGTAATAGAACCCGTAAAGACTTTATTGCTGACCGTGTTCTGGAAATTGCTGGTGCTTACGAGGCAAACGACAGTTGGGATGAAAGAAAGGAGAAGGAAATTGTGGTTGGTGTGTATCGCCTGACCATGAAGAGCAATAGCGATAACTTTCGCCAGAGTTCTATTCAGGGCGTCATGAAGCGCATTAAAGCAAAGGGGGAAACGGTTGTTATCTATGAACCGAATCTGAAAGATGGCGAGAAATTTTTCGGCAGCACTGTGGTTAATGACCTTGAGAGGTTTAAGCGTATGAGCCAGGCTATTATCGCAAATCGTTATGACAATTGCTTGGATGATGTGAAAGAAAAGGTTTATACACGCGATATATTCCAACGTGACTAAGTATTGTGTATAGGGTAAGAAGATGGAAGAAAGGAAAATTAGAATACTGCATGT
>PVML01005542.1_pt1 | contig 15893 bp, 16 predicted proteins | sample 1853371 | NCBI WGS metagenome assembly PVML01 (sample SAMN08533508, study PRJNA380276) | Human gut metagenome, whole genome shotgun sequencing project. | isolation source: participant 1, chromium library | host: Homo sapiens | collected 2017 | reverse complement strand
GGCCTGGCGCACCTGGTCCGCGAAGGTTTTGTCGCCGTGATTCAGGATAAACTGAAGGCCCGCTCCGCCTCCTCGAAGGGATACTCGTCGGTCACCACCTTTTCCAGATCCACGCCTCCGCCCCGGACCAGCTCGATGAGCTGTTCAAAGTCTTCCTTGCGCGCGTTTCTGGAGCCGAAAATGTTGAGTTCCTTTTTCTGGATCATGGTGAAATTGAAATCCAGATTCTCCTTGCCCACTCCGATGAGCACGATCTTGCCGCCAAACGCCGCCGCCTCGATGCAGTTCTCAAAAGTGGAAGGCAGTCCCACCGCCTCGATCACAACGTCGAATCCGTTGGCCCCCGTGGCCTGGCGCACCTGGTCCGCGAAGGTTTTGTCGCCGTGATTCAGGATAAACTGATCCAGGCCGAAGCCCCGGGCCAGGTCCAGCTTCCCCTGCGCCACGTCGCAGATGGTTACCTCTCCGCCCTGCTCCTTGGCCGCCATGGCCGCCAGTATGCCGATGGTTCCGGCGCCGATCACCAGCACCTTGTCCCCGGCCTTCAAATCCGCCCGCTTCACGCCGTGGTAGCTGATGCAGAACGGCTCGATCAGCGCCAGGGTCCTGGCGGGCAGGCCCTTTCCGTCGTAGATGCGCTCCAGAGGCATCACCACGTAATCACTGAACGCCCCGTCCCGCTGGCAGCCCAGGGTTTCGTTGTGCTCGCAGCAGTTTACCAGACCTCTCTGGCAGGAATAGCATTTTCCACAGTTGTAATACGGGTTGCAGGTCACGATCATGCCCTTTTTCAGGCCGTAGGCATTTTCCTCGTCGATCTCAACGATTTCCGCCGAAAACTCGTGGCCCGGTATCCTAGGGTAATCAAAATATGCGAAGGTCCCCCTGTAGCTGCCCAGATCCGAACCGCAGATTCCCCCGTACAGCACCTTTAACAGCGCCTCGTCCTTTCCCGGGGCCGGAATCTCCGTCCGGATGATCTCCACTTCCCCGGGAGCGTTTATTCTAATGCTTCTGCATTCCATCCTCCATCCCTCTATCTTTCCAATGTTCTGTTCCTAAAATGCGCTGAATCCGTACGCCTTGAGGGCGTACCAGGGCATGGTAAAACGCATCGTCTTACTGTCCTCGCCGCAGGCCACGCACACCTCGTTGTTTCCGATGGCCGTCATCAGCATGGAAATCTCCTCCGGGTCCAGTTTGGTGTGCTCTTTTATGTACCGGAACATCTCGCGGGTGCTGTCCCGTATGGCCTCGTCCGCCGTGGGGCGGGTTGCGATGGTCACAAAATGGGTCTGGGTGCAGAGCACCGGCTCGTTGATCCGGATATCCTTACGCACATTGAACTTCAGCGTCACAAAGGCGGGAGCCTCCACCGCGGAACAGTTCATTTCCCCGTCTCCCATCACCGCGTGCACGTCGCCGGTTCCGGCAAGAGCCCCTTCCACCTCGATGGGCAGATACAGGGTGACGCCCTGGCGCATCATGGTGTTGTCCATATTTCCGCCCCAGACGCCGTTTAAGTTGGAGTTGATGTGCTGGCCCTTGGCCGTAACTCCCAGCACGCCCACCATGGGATCGCAGGGAATCTGCAAATTCCGGTCGAACACCACCATATTGTCGCGGATCGGCGTGATCTTGTAGGTGGTCTCAGTAAAGAAATCCCCCACATGCCCGTAGGTTTCCTGGCAGGTCACAATCGCCCGGTCCTTTAATCGGATCTCCTCAATGGTCACCTCCAGCACATCCCCGGGCATGGCTCCTTCGATGTACACCGGACCCGTTACCGGGTTAACATTGACCTTGTCGAACACGGCCACGTCGTAGCGCTCGCTCTTCTGCTCCGTGAGCACATTGCACAGGCAGTCCTTTGTCTCAAACTCCACGCTGTCCCCCGGTTTGATGCGCAGAACCGGTTCATTTTTTTCATCCCAATAGTGAAAGCCATTGTCATGGCTGATTTTGTACAACATGATCTTACCTCCGATTTTATCTTCCTTTTCGCTGCATCTGGTCAAATACCACCGCAATCATCAGCACCAGCCCCTTGACGCACATCTGCACGTCCGACTGGACGCCCATGATGGACATTCCGTTATTCAGCACGCCGATCACCAGCGCCCCGATCAGCGCCCCCAAAATGGTTCCGCTTCCGGTGGCGGGCGAAGCTCCGCCGATGAAGCAGGCCGCGATGGCGTCGCCCTCAAAGCCGTTTCCGATCATGGTGGAACAGGAATTCATTCTGGCCGTGAACACAATTCCGGCGATTGCGGCCAGAACCGACATGTTCAGGTAAACGATGAACAGCACGCGGTCGTCGTTGATACCGGACAGCCTGGCGGCCTTGCGGTTTCCGCACACCGCGTACAGGTTTCTTCCTGCCACTGTCTTTTCCAGAATAAAATTGTAAATCAACACGATGAGCGCCACGCTGATCAGAACCACCGGCATACCCTTGTAGGCCGCAAGGGAGTAGGTAAACCACAAAATAACGCCGCAGATCAGCGCCTGCTTGCCCACGAAGAACGGGACTCCGGACACCTCCAGTTTATATTTGCGCTTTCTCGCCCGCTTCTTCACGTCCAGCAGCACGCAGATCACGCAGGCCGCGATGCCCAACAGCATGGTGGTGATGTGAAGCGTCTTGCCGCCGAAGAAATCCGGTATAAATCCGGTGGTCAGCATGAGGAATTCCGGGGGATAAGTGGTGTAGGAAACGCCCTTTAACACGATATAGGTGCCGCCCCGGAAGATCAGCTGGGAGGCCAGGGTCGCAATGTAGGGCGGCACGGCGAACCGCGCGATGGAGCCGCCGTTCCAGACTCCGATCAAAATGGCGACTCCGAACACGATCATCAGAACCAGCCAAGTGTTAAGCCCCTTTCCGATCATCAGCAGGCCGCAGAGTGCGCCGCTGAACGCACAGAGAGAACCCACCGACAAATCCACGTTTCCCCCGGTCAGGATACAGCACATCATGCCGGTGGCAAGGATAATCACGTAGGCGTTCTGCATCACCAGGTTGGCGATGTTCATGGGTCTTAAGATGACCCCCTTGGTTATGACCTGAAAAAACAGCACGATCACCAGGACGACAACCAGCATTCCGTTCTGCCTGGCGCGTTTTTTCAGCATTGCTTTTATATCCTGCATTATATCCCTTCCTCCTTATTATGCTCCACAATACACTGCATCACGGATTCCTGGGTGGCCGTCTTTCCATCCATCTCCGCACAGATGGTCCCCTCGTTCATCACATAGATCCGGTCCGACATGCCCAGGATCTCCGACAAATCGGAGGAAATGAACAGCACGCTCTTGCCCTCCTGGGCCAACTGGTTCATAATGCAGTAAATCTCATACTTGGCCCCCACGTCGATGCCCCGGGTGGGCTCGTCCAGAATCAGCACGTCCGGGTGGGTGAAAATCCATTTCGCCAGCACCACCTTCTGCTGATTGCCGCCCGAGAGGCTTTCCACCCGCTGGTCAATGCCTGTAGAACGGATATTCAGCCGCTTGGAGTAGTCCTCCGCCACCACCACGTCCTGGTTCTCATCCACCACGCCCATTCGGTCCGCGATGGAGGAGATGCCCGCCAGCGACACGTTGAACTGGATGTCCTTTGGCAGCACCAGGCCGTAATTTTTCCGGTCCTCGCTGATGTAGGCGATCTTTTTCTGAATGGCCGCGGCCACGGACCGCAATTTGATCTCCTTGCCGTCCTTGAAGATCCGGCCGCTTGTCTTCTGGCCGTAGGAGCGGCCGAACACGCTCATGGCCATCTCCGTTCTCCCGGCTCCCATCAGGCCGTACAGTCCCACGATCTCCCCCTTGTGTACCTTGAGGCTGGCGTTTTTCACGATCTGCTGTTCCGCGTAGGTGGGGTGGAAGGTGTTCCACTCCCGGATCTCAAAGCCCACTTCCGGCTTTACAAAGTGATCCGGCCGTTCCGGGTAGCGGTGGAGCATCTCGCGCCCCACCATGCCCTTCACAATGATGTCTTCCAAAAACGGTTTTTCCTCCTCCGACAGACCGCCCACCGTGCAGCCGTCGCGGATGATCGTCACCCGGTCCCCCACGTAGCAGACCTCGTTGAGCTTATGGGTGATAATGATGCTGGTAAGCCCCTGCTTTTGCAGCTCCTTTAACAGATTGAGCAGGTGCCTGGCCTCCGTCTCCGGAAGCGCCGCCGTGGGCTCGTCCAATATCAGAAGCTTAACGTTTTTTGCCAGGGCTTTGGCGATCTCAATCAGCTGCTGGGCGCCGATTCCAACATCCTTCACCAGTCTGGTGGCCTCCTCCTTGAAGGCCACCATATCCAGCCACTTTTTGGCTTCCTCGTTGGTCCTGTCCCAGTCGATGATTCCATGGCTCTGGCGCTCATTTCCCAAAAACAGGTTTTCCGCCACCGACAGGCCGGGGATCAGCGCCAGCTCCTGATGGATAATGACAATCCCCTTTCCCTCGCTGTCCTTGATGTTGCGGAACTGGCATATCTCATTGTCGTAGACAATATCCCCGCTGTAGGAGCCGTAGGGGTAAGTCCCGCTGAGGATATTCATGAGCGTGGATTTTCCGGCTCCGTTTTCCCCAACGATACAGTGGATTTCTCCGCGCTTCACCTTCAGCTCCACATTGTCCAGCGCTTTCACACCGAAGAATTCCTTGGTGATATTCCTCATTTCAAGTATATAATCCGACACTCCGCTCTCCCTTTCGCCTGAACCGGCAGAAATTTATTTTGTGCCAAAAATCTGTTCCTCGGTAAAGATACCGGAGTCCACCACAACCTCCTTTAAATTCTCCTTGGTGATGCTCTCCATGGGCACGAAGATGGTGGGAATCTCATATACGTCCGGCGTATAAACGTCGGTCACTTCCGGCTCTCTGCCCTCCGCAAGGGCGTTAATAATGTCCAGGCAGGCCCCGCTTAAAAGGCGGGTGTCCTTGAATACGCTCATGTATACCTCGTCCGTTGCGATCATCTTGCAGACGGACTCCGTTGCGTCGTTTCCGGTGATCACCGGCATGGGCATGTCCGCGCTGCCGTAACCGAAGGATTCCAGTCTGGTGGCAATGGGGCCGGAAAGGTAATCGGAGGGGCTTAACACCGCGTCCAAAAGGGTTCCGTCGGAATAATAGGTGGTCAAAAGGTTGTCCAGCCTTGCGGTCAGAAGCTCCAGCTTCCAGTCCACCACCGTACACTGTTCAATGGAGGTCTGTCCGCTCTTTACCACCAGCTTGCCCGCGTCCATGTAGGGCTTGAAAGCTTCCATCGCTCCTTCAAAATACATGTAGCAGTTGGCCTCTGCCAGGCTGCCCGCCACCAGCTCGATGTAGAAGGGGCCTTCCTCGCCTTTGTCTAAGCCCAGCTTCTCAATGATGGCTTCGGCCTGCATGGTTCCCACTTTCGAGTTGTCAAATCCCACGAAATAATCGATATCGCTGCTGCCCACGATTCCCAGGTCGTAGTTGATGACCACGATTCCGTTTTCCTTGGCCGTGGCCAGCACGGAGGAAAGGGCGCTGTTGTCAACCGGGGCCACGATCAGAACCTTGCAGCCCTTTAATATCATGTTTTCAATCTGCTGAACCTGCATCTCAGGCTTGCTGTCCGCGTACTGCAGATCCACCTGATAGCCGGCCGCCGCCAAATCCTCATTCAGGGTATTTCCGTCGCGCAGCCAGCGTTCCGCCGACCGGCTGGTGAGGGATACTCCGATCATATCGCCTTTGCTGACCGCGTTCAGCGGAGCGGCTTCTTTTTCCTGTTCTGTTGTATCCTTCACTTCCGATTCCGCTGTTTTCTGCTCCCCCGGGGCCTGCGTCACACCGGCGGTGCTTCCCCCGCCGCATCCGGCCAAAAGCCCTGCTGCCATCAACATTGACAAAAAAATCACGACTCTTTTCTTCATACGTTCCTTCTCCTTTGTGTTTTATACTTTGCCGTTCCGGCGTGTTGTATATTTCAAAGTATACAACACAGTATTTTTATTTGCAAGATGACTTGTAATTTTTTTTGATTTTTAGATAAATCATAGATTCTATTTGTGCATTTTAACTATATTTTAGGTTTCATTTTATAGTTCGAGCTCGTTTTTCTGGTTTTGATTTAATTTTATGTATACATTAGTTTACTTTTATCCGGCACAGTTGATTTTCGGGGGCTCCGAGCTTGATTTTGCCAACGCCGTCGTATACAATAAAGCCAGCAATCTCCAGGGATTTATCAGCGGAAAGGGGCCGTCCATGGCAGCACGCAATTTAAAACAGCAGGCATACAACGTGATCAAAGAGAAAATCATCAACTGCGAGTTCGCTCCCGGCGCAGTCTACAACGAAGAGTACCTGTGCGAGGAGGTAAACACCAGCCGCACCCCCGTGCGCGATGCGCTGGGGCGTCTGGAGCAGGAGGGGCTTATCAAAATCATGCCCAAGCGCGGCATTGTGGTTTCCCCGCTGACGCCAAAGGACGTGCGCATGGTTTATGAGATGAGACTGCTGCTGGAGCCCTACTCCCTGAGGCAGTACGGCGATGCCCTCGGGGAGCCGGAGATTCTCAGGTACCACCGGTTCTTTTCCCTTCCCGACATAAGCGGCAGGCAGTTCTTCCAGGCGGACGACGACTTTCATATGTGGATCATGGAAGCCGCCGACAATATTTACCTGAAAAAGAATTATGAACTGCTGTACAATCAGAACCGGAGGTTCCGCATTCTGACCGGCACCCTGTCGGCCCGGCGCGTGAGGGAGACCTGCGGGGAGCACGTCCGCATCCTGACGGCCTGCCTGGAAAAGGATTGGGAAAATGCCGCGCTGGCCATGGAGGACCACCTGCGCAAGTCCAGGGAGGGCACCTTCGAACTGCTTCTGGCCCGGCAGCGGGAGGAGGCCGGATTCCGCAGGTAGGGACAGGGCCGTTTTGGAGGAATTTTCCCAGGGCAAATCAAACGGACGCCGGATGATTTTTGCGCACAAAAAACTCTGGTTTACGCCTGCGGGCAGGTCCTGTAAACCAGAGTTTTTGGGTTATGATTCGATTTTTCCGGTCCGATTCCGTTTTATTCCGCCAGGTTCAGCAGCGTGATGATGATCTGGTCCGCTGCCACCTCCGCTTTGCGCTTGACGATGTCCTCGATCTGGGCGCGCTGGGGATCCGTGATGCTGGCCGCGTTGATCACCACGTCCACCTTGTCTTTTGTGATGCTGACCACCGGATCGGAGAAGCCCTTGGCCATGAGCAGGGTTTCGGCTGCATTTTCCTTTTCCGACACCTCGGTCAGGTCGATCATGTCCTGAATGGCCTGCTGTTTTGCGGCGTCGTCGATGGTGGTGCTGTCGATCAGGCTCATCAGGGTCTCCTTGTTCTTGGCCCGGATCTGCTCCCGGTTCAACTGCACGTTGGCTATGTAGTCGGATACGCTCATCCCGCTGGTGAGCACGGCCTCCCCCGGATTCTCCAGCCCGGTCTGCGCATCGGCATCTGCCGCCTGCTGGCCGCCGTTGCCGTCCGGCGCGGTGGTCTGTCCGTCCGCCCCGCCCTGGGCCAGCTGCTCGCCGTCCGCCCCGGCCTGGGCTAACTGTTCGCCGCCCGCTCCGTCCTGGGCCGCCAGCTGTCCGTCCGCTCCGTTCTGGGCCACCTGTCCGCTGCCGTCGTCCGGGTCATCCAGGCTGGGAATCTCCAGCAGCTGGCCTCCGTTCTGACTGTTCAGCACCGCCTGATTCTCCGCCAGAATATCCTCGTCCGAGATATCCATGGCTCCCGCCTCGTAGACCTGATTGCTGTCCGCCAGTTCTTTTTTTCCAGCGTAATTCAGATAACCGGCTGCCGCGATCATCACGGCCAGCGTGGTAATAATGATCTGATTCCGCCGGAACAGGCGTTTCATGTTGATGTCTTTCATATGCTCTTTGACTTGCTTCATCTTCTTCATATTCAACGCTCCTTTTATTCCACCCGCTTTAATACTTTTATTTTATGTGGGGGAAGCCCAAATAATGCTTCCATCGCCGCAGAAATTTCGGCTTTTACCGTGGGACTTCCCCCTCCCGCGGCGCTGATGACGATCCCGGAGATTTCCGGGCGCAGCTCTTTCTCCACAAACGGGACGCTGCCCTGCCCCGATCCGCCCCCGGAGAGCACCGTGCTCTCCTGGGTCTGACTGCTCTGGGAACTTCTGGTTCCGCCCTGGGAGTCCTGCTCCTTTGTATCGCTCACGCTGCTATTGCGGTCCACCCGCAGTACCTTCTCCTCCGAGGATTTGAGCACGATCATCACATCCACCTGCCCAACGCCGTCCACATGGCGCAGAATCTCCTTGACCCGCGCCTCCATCTGGGCCTCGTAGGCGGATTCCCCCGCCCCCTTTGCGGATGCCGGGATGTTCTCTTCGGAGCTGTCCGCCGAACCGGAGGCCGCGGCGCTGCCGCCAGCGCCGCCTCCTACTCCGCCGTTCCCGGAATTTTGTCCTCCGTTCCCCGCAGCCCCGGCTCCTGTTCCGCCGCCCGGTCCGCCGTTTCCTCCTCCCGATCCGCCGCTTCCTCCTCCGGCGCCGCCTGCGCTGTTCTGCCCTGCCAGGGAGGCGGAGGGGATCTGCCCGGAGAGAGCCGAGCCGTCCTCCGCTCCCTTGAGCTCCGACACCTGGGCCCCGCTGTCCTTCTGCTTAGAAAAGACGGCCGTGCCGCTTCCCCCGCCCTTTCCCACCGGAAAAGCCAGAATCATAAGCACCACCCCGATAAACAGCAGAAACAGCCATTTCTCCTTAGTCATCTTCCCATTCCACCTGGACATGTGCTGTCTCAAGTCCATAATATCCCGCCACCTTTCGAATAAATGCATTGATCTTTGTCCGCTCTTCCAGATTTGCCGGAAATGTCCGCGCCAGTATCTGGCTCTGTTCCACCGCAGCCACAACTGCTTCCTCTTCGGTGAGAGGCCGGGAGGCCTCGGGGACGACTGCTGCCGGGTCTCCGGGGGCGGCGGCTGCCGGGTCGCCGAGGGCAGCTGCCGGGTCGCCTGAGCCGCCCCCCGCTGGTCCTCCGGCCGCCCCGCTCCCGATTTGAACCGGCTCCACCTGGATTTGCCGGGGTTCGATCTGAATGTCTGCGGGTCCGCTGTCTGTCCCCCCGCCGCTTACGCCCGCCGCATTCCATCCCCCGCCCGCGGCATTTTCCTCTTTCTGCCGTCCCAGCTTCATGTACAGGTCCGTCACATGGCCGTAGAGCGGGCTGTCGCGGTCCGTCTCAATGGTCACCTTCACGCTGCGGACCGAAAATCCGGCGGTATCGGCCATGCCTCTGATATCCATTGCCACCGCCTCCTCATAGGTGCTCATGACCCGCTGCAGGCGCTCGTCCTCCATGCCCCACAGCTTTTCCTTGAAATCGTCGGCCTCCTTCTGGAAGGAGATGGACTCAAACAGGTATGCGATCCGCTCGTCCAGCCGCAGGCTCCCGGTCAGGGGCTTTAACACCAGCAGAATCAGGATAATTCCGGCAAAAAACCGCAGGTATTTTTCATACTTCGAATCGGCCAGAAGATTTCCCACCACGGTGATAAAAATCATGTAATAGGTGATATTGCGCACCCACTCGTAGACCGCTGTCATGCGCGCCCTCCTTTCCCGGACTCAGACCGTGTAATAGTTGACGTTGGTGGCCGCGCAGGTGATTGCGATGGCGATCACGAACAGCAGAAGGGAGGAGACCACGATTTTCAGCAGTAATTTATGGCCGCAGGAAACGCCGCTGACGCAGGAAACCACCCGCTTGTCGCACACCGGCTGCATCACAGCGGCGGCCAGCTGGTAGAACAGCATCAGCACCGCCAGCTTGGCGATGGGCACCAGCGTCATGATCAACAGGACCACCACCGCGGCCGCGCCCAGGCTGTTTTTGATCAGCACGCCGGAACCCAGCACCATCTGCGCCACCGCGCCGGCTCCCTGGCCCAGGCCCGGGATGATTTCAATGACCTTGCGCACTCCGGCCTGACCGGCGCTGTCCGCGTAGGGCACCACCATCCCCTGGAGCACCTGAAGCCCCAGCACCAGACCCATAAGGGTTTTTAAGGCCCAGCCCACCCACTGCTCCAAAAGCTCCGTCAGTTTGCTGAGCATCTCCTCCTTGGCCACATGGCCCGCCAGAACCAGCAGCACGTAGATGCGCACCACCGGAAGCAGCAGATTGCAGCACAGCCACTGGACCAGGGTCACGGCCGCCGTCATGGCCTCGTACAGGGCCACCGCGGAGACGCTGCCCCCGGAGAAGGCCACGGTCAGAAAATAGGCGGGCATCAGCAGCTTCACAAAGTCCAGCACCTGCCCCAGCACGTCCGAGGCGATCTCGATGCTGGCGAAGAAGCTGGCGGCCAGGCAGGTGAACAACAGCAGGTAGGTGACGAAAAAGCCGGTGTCGGAAATATGCCCTCCTTTAAATACGGAGGAAAAATTGGTGAACACCGCCCCCACCATTCCGATTACCACCACCTGTGCTAACAGCGAACCGGCGGAGTGCACCTCGCTCACCAGACTGTTCTTCAGACCCATGCCCGCCTGTCCCAGCACGGATTTCAAGTCTCCGGTGAGAAGGGATTTCATCATGGAGGTGAAGGAAAACCCGCTCCCCGGCGTCAGCCTGGTGTCCAGAAACTCCTGGATCTTTTCCAGGTCCTCCCCGATGTCCAGCTGGCCCAGGGCGCTGTCCACCCCGGCGTCCAGCTCATCCCGCCGCTCCTCCTCCCGCTCCCGGGTCGTTGGCGTCTGTTCCGCCCCGTAAGTGCGCGCCGGGAATCCCCCCGCGCTGCAAAGGAGCAGAATCAGGGCCGCCGCCAGGGTTCCCCTGGCCCATGTCCTGCGGCATTTTGCGCTCCGCCCGGTCATGTGAGAAATACCTCCAGGGTTTCCAACAGAGCCAGGAGAATCGGCGTGCTGATCGCTAAAATGGAAAGCTTGCCGAAAATCTCGATCTGCGTGCCAAGGGAGCCAAAACCCGCATCCTTGCAGATACCGGAGGCAAACTCCGCCACATAGGTGATGCCGATCATCTTGACCAGCGTCGCCAGATAGACCTTGTTCACCCTGATGTAGCCCTGAATCCGCTCCACCGTGTCCATGATGGATTCCAGCTTGGAAATTCCGTAGAAAAAGATAAAAAAGCCCGCTGCGATAATCAGATAGGTGGCGTATTCCCCCTTCATTCCCTTGAGCTGCACCGCCATCAGCACCGCGGCGATGCCGGCCGCTCCAATGGCTATTACCGTCATATTCCTCCGCTCCTTCCAGTCTCCGCCGCCCCGCTTTGGAACGTACCTCTATGGTTTGCCGCTTCTAAAGTGCAAACAGGTTTTTTATGGTTTCAAACAGTTCATATATGTACGGTACCATCCAGAAAAGCACCAGCACCAGGCCCGCCAGGCTGGTTAAAAACGCCTGCTCCTCCCTTCCGCTGTGCTTTAACACCTGGCAGATGACGGAAACCAGAATCCCCACTGCCGCAATTTTAAATATCAGGTTTACCCCCATGACTGCCTCCAATTCCTTCTAACTTCCGTCAGCACATGACGATGACGAGAAAAATCCCGCCCATGACGCTAAGGCTGGTATACAGACGGCATTTTTCCTGCCGGTGCGCCTGCAGATATTCGATGGACAGATCCAACTGTTCCAGATACAGAAGCAGCGTGCGCTCCTGCATGTCCACGTCCAGATAGCCCAGGTGCTCCCCAAGGGCGGTGAACTGCTCCAGATCAGCCCTGGTCAGGGGCAGATTCTTCGCGCCCGCGGCCATTGTCCGTGTTTCCCCGCTCCAGATTTCCTGAAGGCTCTCGCCCTCCTGGGTACAGATGCGCTCCGAGGCCCGGACGAACATGTCCCCCAAAGGCCCTCCGCCCCGCCTGCCCACCCGCTCCAGGGCTTCGGCCAGGGGCGCGTGGCTATAGGTGATCTCGCCTTTGAGGAAATAGATCATCTGCCGCAGCTTTTCCAGCAAGCGCAGCCGCTCCTTCCACTGCCCGGCCAGGTACATGCCCAGGCCCGGGGCGGAAATGAGGATCAGGGCCGCGCCGAGATATTTTAGCAACATATGCGCTCACCTGGCCTTTCGTTTGGATGAGAAACGGTTTGGGGGTGCGGCGTGTCCGGGCGGAGCCGCCCCAGGGGTCCCGCCAACTCCCGCCCATCCCGGTCCAGAATCCGCAGGTTCCGTCCATTTTCCGGGGACGGTTCCAGCAGGATGTAGCGCTCGAACACGCCCTCCTCCACCAGCTGTCCAAGGGCCGGTTTGCTGTAAATATCTTCCAGCGACGCGCCGTGAACCGTGGCGGCCAGGGCGCAGCCGCAGCTCTGTATATAGCCCACGGCCTCCACGTCCCCGGCGCTGCCGATCTCGTCCACGGCCACCACCTGTGGGGCCATGCTGCGCACCAGCATCATCATCCCCTGATCCTTGGGGCAGCAGTCCAGCACGTCGGTGCGGGGACCTAAGTCATTTTGCGGGACGCCCTGATAGCAGGCCCCCAGCTCCGACCGCTCGTCCACCACCCCCACGGTCATCCCCGGCGCAAAAGCGTTTCCGGCGGAAACCTGCCGGATCACATCCCGCAGCAGCGTTGTCTTTCCGCACCGCGGCGGCGAGATGATCAGAGTGTTGCAGAAATGCGGGTCTGGCTGTCCGGGCTGCCGCGCGTACAGATACCGCATGATTCCGTCCGCACAGCCCTTCACCTGGTGGGCCACCCGCACATTGACAAAGGAGATGAATTTCATCAGGCGGACGCCCTGCCGGTCCGCCACCGTCCTGCCCGCCACCCCGATCCGGTGGCCGCCCTGGACGGTGATAAATCCCTGGCGCAGCTCCTCCTCCGCGGCGTAGAGGGAATAGCTGCTCATGTAGTCCACCGCCGCCCGCAGCTCCTCCCGGGTGGCCCGGTAGGGCTGGACGGAGGAAGAGGGCGCGCGCCGGAAGGAATCTGCTCCTTCTCCCGCGGTCCCCAACAGTTCTCCGCCCCGCCCCACCATGTACTCCCGGTTTTTGCAGACCAGAATCACCGGCTGCCCCGCCCGCAGGCGGATCTCCTGTATATCCTCAAACTCCGCCGGGACCTGTCCCAGCAGAGCGCGCAATTCCTTTGGAAACAATTTCAGAATCTCATCCTTCCGGTTCATCCTTCCTCACTCCTTTTACCTCAGTATATGAGACAGGCTCTGGTTTATGACCAGGATCTTTTCGACAGGATGTCCATCCGATGGGGAAAATGGCGCCACATACCAGTTGAGACGGCTCCTCTTCTTGACCGAAAAAGCCGGTCAAGAAGCATCGGATGTCCATCCGATGGGAAAATTGACTCGAAAACCCGCTTACAAGCAAGCTTGACGCGGCTTTTCGCGCCAATTTCCCCGCCGTCTCAACTGTTTCCTATAAATATTAATAAGTATAAATAATATGTAAACTGTATTGTCCTTCTATACTAATATATGGTATGATGAATATGACATGTTTTTATGAAGCCGCAAAACAAAGAAGCGAGGAAAATCATAAATGGGTGGAATATTCGGAGTTGTATCGAAGCAGAGCTGTACGCTGGATCTGTTTTTTGGCGTGGACTATCACTCCCATCTTGGAACCAAGAGGGGCGGCATGGCCGTATACGGGGAACAGGGGTTTACCCGCTCGATCCACAATATCGAGAACACGCCCTTCCGCACAAAATTTGACGGAGATTTGGAGGAGCTGGAGGGCAATCTTGGCATCGGCTGCATTTCCGACAACGAGCCGCAGCCCCTGCTGATCCAGTCCCATCTGGGCAGCTACGCCATCACCACGGTGGGGAAAATCAACAATATGGACGAGCTGGTGGCCGAAGCCTATGAGAACGGCCATATCCATTTTATGGAAATGAGTCACGGCCGCATCAACGCCACGGAGCTGGTGGCCGCCATCATCAACCAGAAGCCCACGCTGGTGGAAGGAATTTTGTACGCCCAGGAAAAGATCGAGGGCTCCATGAGCATCCTCATCCTGACCCCTGAGGGGCTCTACGCCTCCCGGGACCGCTACGGCAGAATGCCCATCGTCATCGGAAAAAAGGACAACGCCCACTGCGTGTCCTTCGAGAGCTTTGCCTATATCAATCTGGGTTACTCGGATTTTAAGGAGCTGGGCCCGGGCGAGATCGATTTCATCACGCCGGAGCGCGTGGAAATACTCAGTCCTCCCAGGGAGGAGATGAAAATCTGCGCCTTCCTCTGGGTCTACTACGGCTATCCCACCTCCTCCTACGAGGGGATCAACGTGGAGCAGATGCGCTACCAGTGCGGACGGCTCCTGGCCCGCCGGGATCAGGAAAATGACGTCCGCCCCGACGTTGTGGCCGGCGTCCCGGACTCCGGCATCGCCCACGCGGTGGGCTACGCTAACGAGTCGAAAATCCCCTTCGCCCGCCCCTTCATCAAATATACCCCCACCTGGCCCAGGTCCTTCATGCCCACCAGCCAGGGCCAGCGCAACCTGATCGCCCGGATGAAGCTGATCCCCGTGGACGCGCTGATCCGCAATAAGAGCCTGCTGCTCATCGACGACTCCATCGTGCGGGGCACCCAGTTGGGCGAAACCACGGAATTCCTGTACCAGAGCGGCGCAAAGGAGGTGCACATCCGCCCGGCCTGCCCGCCCATCATGTTCGGCTGCCGCTACTTAAACTTTTCCCGCTCCTCCTCGGAGCTGGATTTAATCACCCGGCGGATTATCCGGGACCGGGAGGGGGATAACGTATCCGACGAGGTGCTGCTGGATTACGCCAACCCGGACAGCAAAAATTACTGCGAGATGGTGGAGGAAATCCGCCGGCGGCTGAACTTCACCACCCTGCGATTCCACCGTCTGGACGACCTGGTGGAGTCCATCGGACTGCCGGACTGCAAGCTGTGCACTTACTGCTGGAGCGGAAAAAAATAGACGGACCGCCCGCAATTTTTCCGTCTCCAAGCCAACGGCCCCGCCGGGCAGCTTACGCTGCACACCCGGCGGGGCCGTTTTCCATATTCCGATTCTCACAATCTTTTTCCCATCACAGCTGCCGTATTCTCGTCTTCCAGCTGCACTCCGACAGGCGCTTTATTAATTCCTCCCGCAGCCGGCCGTCCTCAATCACGATACCGGCCGCCTGGGGCAGATACACATTCTCCAGATATTTCCTGACCCGTTCCTCCGGATTCAGGGTCTGAAAGCCTTCCATAAGCGCAGCGTCGATTGATACCACAATCTTTACGGGAAGCCCATACGGTTCCACCCAGGCGGGCAAATCCATCTCGGTATGGTATCTGCCGTACTCTTCAGGATCGATCCTGCACCGGATCGTGTCCCGATTCCCGTCCGGCTCGTATTCCAGAAGCGTCTCCCGTATCAGCCCTTCCTTTGTCAGGTTTTCCGGCGGAACCCGGATCAGGGAAACCTCCTCGCCGTAATAGCCGTTGCTGGTGCCCAGCCATCTGAGGGTGACATATCCCTTACAGGTGGCAAATTTATAGAAGGTCCAGGTATAGTGGGTCAGGCTATCCTCGTTCATGCCGCTCTCCCCAGCCACCTCCTCGGCCATTAAAATCGGGCTGTCCAGCAGATATTCCAGCTCGCCGCAGATGTCCTCGATCTGTACCGACTCGCAGCATCCCTGCTCATGATACATGAAATAGACCGTGTGATCGGAGCAGAAAAAGCGCAGTTCCTCCATGTTTCCCCACACCTCCAGACTGGTCACCGTCTTGCCCAGAAGCTCCGAAACAGGAACCTCCTCCACTCCCTCCAAATAGTAATAATACGACTCGCCGTGTCTCATTCCAACCTCCTTTTTTTCCACCTCATGCCCTGTCCGTCAGGCGCAAAAAGCCACTTCCAGCTCC
>PVML01017436.1_pt1 | contig 15969 bp, 17 predicted proteins | sample 1853371 | NCBI WGS metagenome assembly PVML01 (sample SAMN08533508, study PRJNA380276) | Human gut metagenome, whole genome shotgun sequencing project. | isolation source: participant 1, chromium library | host: Homo sapiens | collected 2017 | reverse complement strand
GATGTGGTCACCGATCTGGCCGCCATCCTGCTGGAGTGCAGCGTCAGCGGCGGCGTGGACCTCCACGACCTGGACGAGTATAACACCCCCCACCGCCGTATCCGCATCACCGCCACGCCAGAGGAGCATGACGCCATGAACAAGGCCTTGGCGGATTTTGCCCAAAATCCTCTGTCCTATGATCTCCACGAAATGATGGATGACGAGGAGATCCGGGAGATGGCTCGGGATATAGAGGCGCTGCGGAAGGAGCTGTATGAGGCCGCCGGTCGCAACCGGGACTACTATGTAAAGGCAGAGGACATGCAGAATCTGCTCCCAGACTGGGAGGAAGCCAATGGCTGCATCGCCACGAGCCGCATTACGGTGGAGGGCTGCAAGGTTGGCTACTGCTACCGGGAGGAGCCGGACGGCGACTGGGACAGCGGCTGGCGCTTTACCGCCGGTGATGAGAGCGACGAGTACATGGACGACCCCAACAACGCCGGGATCTACGGCCTCAACTCCATCTGCAACGACGATCCCGACATTATTCCCCTGCTACATACGCCCGCCCCCTGCGCCTTTGAGCGGGATGAGAATGGCGTGTTCCAGCAGATCAAAGACTGGAAAACGGATGAGGACGAGGAGGACCCAGATATGGACATTTTAAGGCAGTGCCAGAAGTGGAATGAAAAGAGCGAGTACCAGAAGATCATTGACGCGCTGGAGACCATTCCAGCCCAGGAGCGCACCCCGGAGATGGACAGCGAGCTGGCCCGGGCCTACAACAATCTGGGGGCACCTTCCAACCGTGCGCTGCTCAAAAAGGCCATCGCTCTCTTGAGCCCCCATGGGGAATACTTCGAGGGAGACCACTGCTGGAACTTCCGCATGGGTTACTCTTACTTTTATCTGGATCAGGAGGGCCGGGCTCTGCGATACTTTGAAAAGGCATTGGAGGCTCGCCCTGGTGACGAGGACACCATAGAGCTGATCGACTGGTGCAAGAAGAGCATTTCTCTGCCTCAGTTTTCACAGTGCTTCCGGGAGCGGACAGTGGACTGGTGGGAAACCTTTGCCGAAATGGAAGCCCAGCTGCGCCAGATGATGGACGACGACAAGGATCACACCCGCGGCGCGGAGATCGTGGCCCAAATGGAAGATACTTTGAACTTGGTCTTTGACGAGATTTCCTTCGAGATGGGCTTCAATGGCGAAAAGCATGAGCTGATCCTCACCCCGGAGGGCGACGAGGTCAAGCTGTTTGAGCTGGTCTACTTCCGGAAGCACGCCCCCAAGGAGGTGCTGGAGCACTGGAACATCCTGGTGGGCCGCCAGCCCAGCCAAAACATCGGCCTGCGGACCGACGACGGCTGGGATATCTCCGGGGAAGATGTGCAGATCTGGCTGGAGGAACAGGGCGAAAACAGCTTCGCCATCTCCGCCTACTGCGAAAAGCTGCTGCCCATGCTCCGGGAGGAGGAAGGCCGGGTCTGGTGGATGCTCACCACCCTCGCCGACCAGGTGCTGGGCGAGATCCCCCACATGAGATACATAGACAGCTTCGATGTACTGGAGGAGCCCAAGGCAGAGCCGTCCATTCTTATGTCCCAGCTTCCTGACGCGTTGAAGGAGCGGGGCTTGGAACTTTCCACCGATCCGGAAGCCTATCTGGAGAGCTACCTTGGCTACAAAATGGAACCCAACAAGGACCCGGACGCCGACTGGCGGCTGGATGTGATGGCTGGCTCCACCAACTGTGTGCCGATCATCAACGGCTATCTGAATGCCGACAATGACTTTATGGACGAGCTCCATGCCGACGGCGCAGCGGCGGGCTTCTTCTGCTATCCCCTGGATACCCTGCGGGAGGAGGAAGGAACGGAGAAGATTTTTGACTTCCGGGACAAACTGGAAGAAGTGTTCACCACCGGGGACGGCCCGGAGGTGGTCACCCTCACCGGCGGAGCCACCGGACTCTACTGCGGCTATGTGGACTTCATCGCCTGGGATATCCGGGCGGCACTCCAGATGGCAAAGGAATTCTTCAAGGACAGCGACATCCCCTGGGCCAGCTTCCATACCTTCCGCCGTGAAGCGGGCACTGTGAGTCTGAAAAATCCGCCCGATGAGGAGCCGGACGGTGAGGCGCAGGCCGCCGAGTTGGACGAGACGCCGACGGGCATGGACTATATCCCTTATACCCCGCAGAATGCAGAGGCATTCTTCGCACAGCTCCAGCAGTGGAACGACGAGGACGAGTACACCCGCTGTATTCAGGCATTGAATGCCATCCCGGAGGACTGGCGGAACTACCGCACCGCCTACGCCCTGGCCCGGGCGCTGGAGAACTACGCAATTCTGGGCGACCACAATGAGGGAACCCCCAGCTACAAGGGGGACAAGGCTCTGCTTCGAGCCATCGAGGTGCTGGAGTCCGTCCGGGAGGAAGGCCGGGACAAGGCGGAGTGGAATATGCGGATGGCCTACGGATATCAGTATCTCCACGGTCAGGAGGAAGAGGCCATCCCCTATGCCCGGCGGTGGGCGGAGCTGGACCCGGAGGACGAGGACGCTCCGGTGGTGATCCGGGAGTGCAAGGCGGAGATCCGGAAACGCCGGAGCAGCCGGAACAAGAAGGACAAATTCGTGCCGGGTGATACCCCCTTTGAGGGCTTCGACCTCACCAATTTCTGGGACGACAGTATGTATGCGCTGAAAGAGTACGTCAGTGATCCGCCTTCCGATGAGCTGATCGCCAGCGTGGAGGAGGAACTGGGCTACAAACTTCCCGCCTCCTACATCTGGCTGATGAAGCAGCACAACGGCGGCATTCCGGTGAACACCTGCTATCCCTGCGATGAGCCCACCTGCTGGGCAGAGGACCATGTGGCCATCACCGGTATGTTCGGCATCGGACGGGAAAAAAGCTGCTCCCTCTGCGGAAAGCTGGGCAGCCAGTTCATGATCGACGAGTGGGCGTATCCTGCCATCGGCGTGGCCATCTGTGACTGTCCCAGCGCCGGACATGATATGATCTTTCTGGACTACCGGGCTTGCGGCCCCCAGGGAGAGCCTGCGGTAGTCCATGTGGATCAGGAAAACGACTACAAGATCACCCATCTGGCAGACAGCTTTGAGGAATTTGTCCGTGGACTGGAGCATGAAGCCCTCTACGATCCGGATGAAAATGGGGGCGATTTTGAGGAGGATGATGCTGACGGGGAGGAAACCGACCGCACAGGCGTCTTCACCGGCTTTGTTCTCCTGTCCAAGGGAGAATGGGACAAGGACCAGTTCATCCGGGATATGAAGGAAAAATGGGACATCTCTGTGGAGGAGTACGACACCAGTGAGGAGAAGGATGACAATGCGCTGGTGTTCGAGGTGGATGATATGCTCGCTGCTGTCAGTCTGGCGACCTATCCCATCCCCAACGGCGAAGCGGAAATAAACGCAGAGAACAACTACATGTGGGAGGATGCCGTCCAAGTCGCACGGGAGCACCGCGCCCATATCATGGTGGCGGTGCTGGGCAAGGAGAAAAAGGTTCTGGAGAAGGGCAAGCTCTTCGCCAAGCTGGCGGCTGCCTGCTGCCGCCAACAATACGCCACCGGTATCTACACCAGCGGCGTGGTGTTTGAGCCCCGCTTCTACGAGGGCTTTGCTGATATGATGAAAGAGGACGAACTGCCCATCTTCAACTGGATCTGGTTCGGCCTGTACCGGAGCGAGGGCGGCTTGAACGGCTATACCTACGGCATGGATGTGTTCGGCAAGGAGGAGATGGAGGTGCTGAACGCTGACGCCGAGCCGGAGAAGCTGCGGGACTTTTTGGCAAGCCTTGCCTCCTATGTGCTGGCGTGTGATGTTACGCTGAAGGATGGGGAGACTATCGGCTTTTCTGCGGACGATAAGCATGCCATCATCCGCAGTCCCGGTGTCTCTCTGCCGGAGGAGCAGATGACACTGAAAATCTCCTGGGAATCCGGCGGGGATGGACCGGAGGGAGGCGGTGAAGACCCGAATGGCGGCGGGGATGACTGCCCGGACGAGGAATGCTTTCAAGACGAGAAATCCAGTGAACCGGAGGTCTACACCGAGGAGGAGATGGAAGCCGTCGAGGGGCACATCCAGCAGTATTTCGGCCCGTTCGAGAATGTGTTCCATGAGCTGGTCTCCCCGGACATCCATGTGGACATCTGCGTGGTACCGCCCTCCCGGGAGCGGGACTACTACACGCTGGTCACTATGGGCATGGGCGCCCACCGGATGAATGTTCCGGAGGAACTGGCGGAATACAAGCTGGAGCGGGCGGAGTTGGCCATTGCACTGCCTGCGGATTGGAAGCTGGATCAGGAGTCCATGAAAGATGAGCGGTGGTACTGGCCCATCCGCCTGCTGAAGTCCCTGGCCCGTCTGCCCATCAACTGTGACAGCTGGTTGGGGCATGGTCATACAGTGGAGAACCGGGAACCCTTTGCGGAAAACACGAAACTGTGCACTGCTACCCTGATCGATCCCCAGGGTACGGAGGACGGCAGTGAGGTCTGCACTCTGCCGGGCGGCGAGGAGGTCAACTTCTATCAGGTCATTCCTCTTTATGCGGATGAATTGGACTATAAACTGGAACATGACGCTGACGCTCTGCTGAACAGGATGAGGGGGATCAGTTTTGTCGTAAATCCCACCCGTCAGGATGCTGTCACTCGTGGCACCCTTTCCAATGATGATTTTGACGGTGAGATGGATGACGCTTCCTATCACCTTGAGAGCATTGAGGAAAAGGAACTGCCTATTGACCCCATCAATGCCTATAACCACATGGCCATCTACCTGCGCTGGTGCATAGAACACGACCTGATGGGCGAGGACTTCTTAAAAGAATACAGCGAAGTGGCCAAACAGGTCAAAGTTGATCCTGCCAGTGTGGATCTGCGGGAGTTTATCCGGGATGAGCTGGACGGCTGTCTGTTCTCTGTGCTGTTCAATCAGCAAGGCCGTGCCTTTGCAGGCTATTACTACGGAGAGGGCGACAGTCCCTACTATCCTGCCGATGTTGACGACAACGCACTCCGTTTCTTCGGCCCGGAGCGGTATCACTCCGAGGAGTTCCGGGACGAAGCCTACCTGTTCATTCCCTTTGACGAGGATTATTATCAGGCTATGGCAAAGGTGATCGGGGAACGCTTTGAAAACTGGCAGGGACAGGACTTTGACGAAGACACGCTGGAGCCCTCCGAGGTGGCGGATGCTTTGATGGAGTATCTGGACTGCGAGTGCACCTATTTCCCATCCATGGCAGATGATGACCCCATCATGTCGGCGTACAGCTATGCCAAACGGGAAAGTGTCAAAGAGGGATTTGTACCGGTGCTCATCAAGGCGGATGACGAAACACTGCTGGAGTGTCTGGTGATGAACGCTGACCCGGAGCATGACGCGGACTGCTACGAATTTGACCTCAAAGCGGTAACGGAGTACCGGAAGAAGATGCTCTCCGCCCCCGTCAAGGACAGCAAGGCGGTTCTGGAGGAACTGATCGGCCAGCGCAAAGCAGAGGCCGAAGATGACGATATGGACTGGGAGGAGGAGATTCTGGGCGAGATGGCTGGCGGCTATGACAATGACCGTTTCTCCTGCTACTGGGATTCGGACAGCCACATGACCCACCCCCTCATTTTGGCCAGGATCCCGGTGAAAAAACCCTGGGAGATCTTCGCCTACCTGCCCTTCGGCAACTGGAATGAGTGCCCCAACACGCCGGAACTGATGGCAGTGGCAAAATACTGGTTTGAGCAGTACGGCGCCATCCCTGCCGCCATGAGCCACGATGAGATGGAGTTTGAACTTCCGGTTCCTGTCCCCAAGGAAAGAGCTGTGGAGTTGGCTGTGGAGCAATATGGCTTCTGCCCGGACATCGTGGATCAGGAGCAGGATGATCCCACCGTGGGCAATCTGGCGGATGTCCTGCGGCAGTCCACTGTCTGGTACTTCTGGTGGGATTGATGGGATTCCTGCACCCTCTGAAACGGAGAATTGACCTATGAATAGTGAAGTATTGGCAATAAAACTCCTGGACCTGACCGAGGGACGGGAAACTCCCGAAAGCTGGCGGAGCTGGTGGGACGAGCATGAGCCGGAGCTGGAAAACCTGCTGAGCCGGGGCGAATTTTTGAAACTGAAACCTTGCCGGCATGACTTCCGATGGGTCCCGGTGCTGACCAGCCAAAAGGGAGCCATCGCCATTCTGGAAAAGAGCAGCACAGCATTTGAGGCCAGCAATCTCTACCAGGAGCAGTATCTGGCCGAGTTGGACGCTTTCTGCAAGGAGCAGGAGCGAGTACAGCGGAAAAAGCAAAAGGAATTCAAGGCCAACAATCCTGAGCTGTTTTGCCGTTACCCCAAGTTCTCCAAGGCGCTGGCAAAGGCGCTGGAGCCATCTGACGAGATCCAGCCTGCCGCCACGGAGGAGCAGATCGCAAGTCAAGAAAGCGTGCTGGACTTCACGCTCCCGGCCCAGGTGCGAGAGTTCTTCCTGCTGACCGCTGGCATCCAGGTATCCACAGGCGTGATCCTTTCACTTTCCGGGATGTTTGATCTAACCATCCATGGAGAGCGGTATTGTGTGCTGGGCGAGTTCTGGAAAGAAGCGGATGGCGACCAGCTCCTGCTCCGCCCCGGAGAGGAAACCATCTGGTACTACGCCCATGAGCAGGACAAGGTAAAGCGCCTTTGTAGTGATATGACAGAACTGCTGGAGAAGAAATTGACGAGGTATCTCAATGAGCAATAAAAACATCGCCTATAAAAAGAAAATAGCACAGCGGTTGATGGCTGAACTGTAAATCAGCGAAAGAAAAATGAAAATGACATTAGAAGAAATGTTCTGTGATTGCTATGATAAATATGGTAACGATTTTAACTGGTATATGCTCCCCTTCGCACAGGCGGACGGGGCATTTGTTGCTGAACTAAACAAAGAAATAGGACAAGATCACTTCTTATACGGCAAAAAAATCCGGGCGGTTGCAAAGTGTGAATCCAATGATGATGTGCTATATGTTCTCAGAAACGGAATGGGAAGAGACATTTACTATCTGATCCATTTGACTTACTCAGCACATAATGCGGACGGATTTCCTCGGTATGAGGAGTTTGCAGATCTATTTGCAGTAAAAGAATTTATAGAACGATCATATATCGAGGATTATATGTAATTTTCAAATTTCAATTTATTGGGAATCCACCTTACCCGCAGTGGCATCAGAAAGGAGGCGGTACCTGTGTCAACTTGGAGCGGAATCCGAAACAAGCTGGAGAATGACTACCTGTGCCCGACACTCCGTGGGCACATCCAGTATTTTGCCGCCAGCTACTGGGAAAGCCATGACCAAACAGGCCGGGCAGCCATTCGACTGGACGGCGTGGAGGTGCTGCGAAGTAACCGGATGGAGTACCATCGAAATTGTGTTGGAGGAATCTCACAGGGAGTTGGAACTGCTGAGACTGATGACGAGGGCGGTTTATCCGAAAGACGAAGACTATTTTGTAAGACAGCTTGGAAAAAGGCTCCGGTGCGGGAAAGACTTTGCGGTTCAAATCAACTTATGCCGTTGAACACCGTGTTGATTGAGGGCTGAAATCAGTCAGGAGGGACTACACGATGTCACAGATTGCATCCTTTTATCTTCTCAAAGACGGCCGGCGGCAGGAACTGTCCAACGGCGACTGCTCCGGCGCGGTCTATATGGCTGTCTGGGACTGGTGTGAGAGCGAGCTGGATCTGGATGTCCGCGTTCCTGCTCCCCAGACGGAGGACACCTTGGACTGCGCTCTGCTGGAGGGAGAACTGGCGACTGAACTGCTGGCAGCTCTGCGGGAGCAGGACCTCCCGGAACTATCCACTGAAATTGCCCCAGACTGGGACCTGCCCACCGAGGCGGTGCAAAGCGGACTGGAAACGCTGCGCTCCCATCTGGAGCTGGCGCAGGCCGGCGGTGCCCTGCTGTATGAAATGACTTGACGGGGCCATGCCCCATAGAATATTGAGAGGAAATTATGATTGAGATTAAAGGAAAATACAATGAGGCCAAGATTTTCACCGACGTGGTGGACAGTGCCTCCATCGCACAGGTTCAGGAGTTGTGCAACCAGGAATTTACGGCGGGCAGCCGCATCCGGCTCATGCCCGACATCCACGCCGGAAAGGGCTGTACCATTGGCACCACCATGACCATACACGACAAGGTGGTACCCAATCTGGTGGGGGTTGACATCGGCTGTGGTATGGAGACCACCCGTATCCGGGAGGGACGGCTGGAGCTTCAAAAGCTGGACAAGCTGATCTATGAGAAGATCCCCTCCGGCTTCTCCATCCGGGATAAGGCCCACCGTTACCTCAATGAGATTAACTTGAGTGAGCTGTGCTGTGCCCGACATGTGGATCTGCTCCGGGCGGAAAAGAGCATCGGCACTCTGGGGGGCGGTAACCACTTCATCGAGGTGGACAAGGACGACGAGGGGAATCTCTACATCGTGGTTCACTCCGGCAGCCGTCATCTGGGCGTAGAGGTGGCCAGCTACTATCAGGAGGCAGGCTATAAGGTGCTCAACCGCACCGACGATGCCTCCCTCCAAACTCTGGTGGCCCAGATGAAGGCGGAGGGCCGTGAGAAGGAGATCCAGAAAGAGCTGAAGAAACTGAAAAACCTCAAGCAGACCAGCATCCCCAAGGCCCTGGCCTATGTGTCCGGGGAGCTGTTTGAGCAGTATATCCACGACATGAAGATCGTCCAGCATTTTGCCATGCTCAACCGGCAGGCCATGATGGACGAGATCGTCAAGGGCATGAAGCTCCATGTGGAGGAGCAGTTCACCACCATCCACAACTATATTGACACCGACGCCATGATCCTGCGGAAAGGGGCGGTCTCCGCCAAGGAGGGCGAGCAGTTGCTCATCCCCATCAATATGCGGGATGGGAGCCTGCTCTGTGTGGGCAAGGGCAGCGAGGACTGGAACTGCTCCGCTCCCCACGGCGCCGGCCGCCTGATGAGCCGGGCCGACGCTAAACAGTCCTTCACGGTGTCTGAATTCAAAAAGCAGATGGCAGAGGTCTACACCACCTCGGTGAACAAGGCCACCTTGGATGAGTGCCCCATGGCCTACAAGGGGATGCAGGATATTCTGGACAACATCGGCCCCACGGCGGAGGTGAGGAGGATCATCCGCCCTATCTACAACTTCAAGGCCGGGGACGAGGATTAAGAAGCGGAGAGAAATACCGTGATAAGAGATGGAATCGTGCTCAAAGATGAAGATGCTCAGGTCACCTTCAATCAACGCAGCTTCTGCGAACTGGTGAAACACCTGCTGGTGGAGCTGGTGGGGATCTCCTATGAGGAAGCCTCCCAGATCGTGGAACGCTCACCGCTGGCAGAGCCAGTGGCCGATGCTATGGGAGCGGCGATATTCAGCCATGATCTGCCCTATTACTGGGCTATGTTTTTCTACTATGGAAACGGTTATTGGCAAAAGGGTATTCCAGCACAGCCAGAGGATATGGATGCCTATGAAGCTTTGGAAAAGTAGATCATGGAGAAATACCACTTAAAGGAGCCGTTTGTCTGGGGCTGACGGCGGGAAATCATACACATACTTTGGGGCACGACGGTACCCTGGAACAGCTTTAACAGAACAGAAAAGGAGACATTGCTATGGGCCTTGACATCTACGCCGGAACATTGACCCGGTACTATTCTCACAACTGGAAGACCGTTGTCCAGCAGTGGGCGGAGGAAAACGGATATTCCTTCAACCGCATCACCCCGGACGGGGAACCCACTGACAACGAAGAGGAACTGTCCCCGGCTGAGGTTCAGGCGGCGGTGGAGAACTGGCGGGATCAAATCTTGAGCGCCATTTCCCAGCCGGGTCATCCCCCCTATACTCCCTGGCCGGAGGATAATGAGAAGCCCTATTACACCGACAAGCCGGATTGGGACGCCTTCGGCGCGATGCTGCTGGTAGCTGCCTGTCGTACATACGAGGAACCGATACCGCCCACTGTGGAGAAGGATTGGGACTTCGGGGAGCATCCCCTGATCGCCCGCCTTGCATCGGATGAGGAGCGGGTGTGGTCCCTGTTTCGGGGTGCGACTTGGTGGCTGCCCCTCACCGACAGCTTTCTGTTCCAAGGCCCTCTGCCCACCGATGACACCGCCGCTATCGCCACCTTGGGCGGACTGCGGAAGGAGCTGGAGAAGCTGAACCATCTGGCATGGCAGGCCGATGAGGACACCATCCTCGGCTGGACGGAAACGGAGGGCTACCCGGTAGACGGGACCGTAGACTCAGATGGACAGTACAGCAAGGCGGACATCCCGGAGCACACTCTGTATGACACCCAGTCCCTGGCCAAGTTCGCCTTCTCCATGTTCTGGCGGGCCATGCGGTTTGCCGAGGAACAGCAGGTGCCTATCTTGCTTGATTACTAAGGAGGACTTTTATGGGATACGATGTGAGTTTTCACCCGATCTCGCCAGACGAAATACAGGAATGGTATTTTACTCCCCTAACCTGGATCCAGCAGGGACAGGAAGAAAAGGTTCTGGCCCTTGCCGCACAGCATGGGATAGAGGATTTCTATGCGGAAAAGTATCTGGATACCCTGCGGGTCGGGGCAGAGACAGCACCGGACGAGCTGTTTGATAAAAGCCATGGTTTTTATATTGCGGTGGTCCAGGGCTTTTTCCGGGACTACTATTACACCCGGGGGAGCGCCTTTTCCTTTCTGATGGAGGAGAAGCCGGAATATGCCCGGTATTTTAGCCCGTGGGCACAGGTGATGCCGACGGCCTTTCTCAATCCGACAGAAAATCAGATCGTCGAAAATTACTGTTCCGGCGTGTACCTGTCTCCAAATCAGGTTTTGCAGCTTCTCCGGGATCTGGAGCAGGACCCAAAGGTACTGGAAGATCTGGAGAAACATTGGAGCGATGGACAGCTTGCTGTTCTGAAAAAGGCTCTTACTGCCGCGGCGGAACTGGGTACTGGTCTGCTGGAAGCCACCGAGGTGGTGGAACCTGACCCCATCTGCCCCAATGAGAGTATTAGCTATTCCAACCTGTACCACTGCGACCGGGACGGAGTGTACCTCTACATAGACACGGTTAGCGGTCAATTAACGGATGCGATCAGAAACAGCGAGGTACAGACATAAGCAGTGGGGAGGGGGATAGCTGTGGAACAAAAACGCCCGGCGGACATCTTTGCGGAGGCTTTGTACTATCTATGGAACGGCCTGGGGCTGGAGGAAAAGGGCTGGAAGCGGCTGAAAAAAGGCGACTTCAAAAAGAAAACGAAAAACGGGCTGACCTATCAGATCTGGTTTGACCGGAGCCGCTACAACTACATAGACTACGAAATCGGCCATGGAAATGTGGAGGTGGGCTTCAGCTGTATCATAAAGCAGGGAGATGACTACCTCTACTCTTTCAGAATTGAACCGACAACAGGCGGTTCATTCTTTCGGATGCTGACAGAGGACCTGCGGCTGAACACCGGGCTGCTGGACACCTTTCTGCCCCTGGTCAAAGCCCACTACCTCGATTTTATCGACCGCTTTGAGGCGGACCCCGTGGAGGCATTACAGCCGGTCTGCGCCCCCTTTATCCAGCCGGAGGATTACAGCTGGTGCATCTATGTGCGGGAGCAGATGGTGGGACGGTACGGAACACCAGAGCAGCTGGCGGAGTACCGCCGTCAGGCAGAATTGCGCGGAACGCCTGAACACAAGGCAAAAATGAGGCGGGCTATCAGCTCTACCAGCAGGAAACAGATCCGAAGAAGCGCACCTTTCGGGTATGGTATCTCATCGCCAACCCCCGCGGCCTGCCGAAAGAGTTTGTCCAGAAAGAGCTGGAGTTTCGGTGGAAACTGTTCCCAGAAAAGAAGGAGGAAACCAAATGAGCAATAAAGCTTTCCAGCAAAATCTGGACGACAAAAAAGGCCCCCAGCCCGGAGGTCCCTATCTCATTCAGATGCTGTTCAAAGAGCCGGTAGAAATGCCGGATAAAGAAAAAATGACTGCCATAATGGAGAAGCACATCGGATCAACAGAGTGCTTCTGTTATGATAAGAAAATGGCCGGCTTTGCCGCACAGGAGCATATTGCAGAGTTCAAGGACGGAAAATGCCCGGTGCAGCTGATGGTGATGAAATGCGACAAGTTCAAGGGCAAAGGCTTTGATGCCTTCCTGATGAGCCAGATGTGGGACTGCCAGGAGGACCGGGAGCGGATCTTCCGGGAGTGCAAATATCAGGTGGTAGCCACCGATATGCTGGCTGCGGCGCTTCCGGCGCTGGAGCGTGCCAACCTGGATGCCGACTTTCTGGAGGCTCTGGCGGAGCTGTACCCCACCTGTGAGGCATTCTATTTCCAGAACTGCGGCAAGCTGTTTCTGGCAGAGGATGTGCGCTCCCATCAGATTGAGGGGCCGGATCGGTTCATCCGCTTTGGCGTCAATGTCCGTTTCTTCAACATTGAGGGCACCGAGGATATGCTCATCGACACGGTGGGCATGAGCACCCTGTTCCTGCCCGACCTCCAGTACCACTTCCACAGTATGGACCCCAACTGGGTGGTGAACCACGCCTACAATGCGGCGTCCTATATTCTGGAGCATGACAATCCCATTGAGGATGGTGAAACCATAGATGGTGTAGAGAACGGCCAGATGAGCCGTGAAATTCAGTGGAAGTGCCAGTATGAGGACGCCCTGATCCAGCCGCCCAGAGGAGTGCTGGACATCAACATGGGAAACTACGCCTCCGGAGGCCGATAAATGAACGGCGTTGTGCTCCTGGTGGGCGGCCTGCTGCTTCTGGCGGTGATCAAGCTGCTCGTGGACCAAAACTGGCTGGGCCTGCTTCTCTGTGCGGTCGCTTTGATGTTGGTTTTTGGAACTGGGCATCATACGAGGTAGTGCGTACCCTGGTGGAAGGATACAACGGGAAGAAGGAGCCAAAGAATATGAGTCTGAAATACACCTGCCCCGGCTGTGGGACGCCCTTAGGCTATGAGGGATTGTGCTGGAAATGCAAGTGTGAGCAGGAGCGAACTACTGCGCTGGCCTGGACGCCGGAACAAATTGCCGAGAAGCAGAAAAACCTGATCCAGAACATCCGGCGGCTGGAGGAGATGGAGGACCCGGAGCTCACCGACTTCTGGCAGCTGCTGGGTTACCGGGACGCCATCACCCCGGAGATCCAGCGGGCGGCGCTGGCCGCAGAGGTGTTTTGGCCCTGCGAGATCTATGGTCACGCTCCCGCCGATGTGCGGAACGGTCTGATCCATGCGCTGTTGTCCACGGAGGATTCCGGCGAAGCATCCAACCTGATGTGCTGTCTCGCCATGCAGGGCGATGAAAAGGCGCTGGAAACGCTGTTGGAATTGGAGAAATATCCCCGCCCCTGGCGCAAGAGGCTCTATGTAGACCCGTCCAGCTATGCCCAGTGCGGCGGCTGGACCTTTGACAAGGAGGGCCATCGAATGCAGCTCAACTTCGATACCTGCTATCCCATGGTCAAAGGAGCGCCCGGCGAAACATCCCCCGTCCGCATCGGGCGGGCACGGGAGGACACCTGTCCCCACTGCGGCAGTCGTATGGTGGATATGCTGGTGCTGGACGGCCGGGATGAGCGGCTCCGGTTCCTGGGGCTGGACGGCATTCTGACCGCCACCTGCTGCCCCAGCTGCGTGGGCTTTTTGAAAGGCCCGGCCTTCAACCGTTTTACTTTGAACGGCGGCACGGAGGTCTTTCCCTCGGAACTCTTTGACGGGGCGGGAAAGATGGACTGCTATGTCCGGCCGGAGGACTACAAGGCCCTCACTGAAAATCCCTTTGTGCTGGACAAAGCGCCGGTGCCCCTGTTCTACGGCGCCGCCTGCGACGACGTGAACACGGTGGGAGGCTTTGCCAACTGGGTGCAGGACTGGGAATACACCGCCTGCCCCCACTGCGGAAAGACCATGAAATATCTGGCCCAGATCCAGTGGGATACGGTGTTTGACTGTGCGGAGGGCACCCTCTATGTAGAGTTCTGCCCGGACTGCCATATTGTATCCATGCAGCATCAGCAGACCTAAGCGAATCCCTGTTTTATATAAGGAGGCGTCCATTATGTGCGAGCATTGCCGAAACATTCAAACATGGAGAAAATTTGACGCCCCAAAGGACTATCTGGCCTGCATTGCTTACATTCAGCAGCTGGTGTCGGAGGGGGAATTTGAACTGATACAAGAGGAATCCACCTGTCCGCTGGAAAAGGTAAAGACAGAGGATGGCTGGGCGGATGAGATCATGTCCCACATGATCCGGTGCAAGCACTGCGGGCAGGTCTTCACCTGTGTGGTCAACACCTGGCGGGGCAGCGGACACTTCAAAAAAGGCAAAGGATGACTGGAAGGAGGAAACCTGAATGAACAGCGGGCAGATCACGGCTTTTTTACAGGAGCAGTGGAACTGGGTGACCCTGATCATCGGCGCTGTCCTGCTGATTGGGGCCATCATGAACTGGAACTGGCTCTGCGACCCCACTGGAGCGCCGGATTCTCACCGCTATGGCCGCGGTTCCCGGCGGGTGATCTTATTCCTGTTAGGTGTCCTCCTGACTGTAGTGAGCATCTGGGGATTTGTGCTGAAATTGAAATAGGAGGAGAACGGCTGTGATGACCGAAAAATATCCCACCTGGCTGGCAGGCCATGTGAAAACATGGGAAGAGAAGCGTCTGCCCACCGTGACACTCTGTTCCACCACCGGCAATGAACTGCTGGAGGTTTGGTATTACGGAGATTTGCTCGCGGTGAAAGGAGAGACCCAATCTTATATTGTAGATAGTGATGAGGCGCCCGGAGTGGTGGCAGCCCGTGACCCGGAGAACGGCGAGGAGTTCGTCATCTTCGATGGCGGGCGGCATGGCTATGACAATATGTTCTGCGATGAACATGATCCGGCTGAATTGGAACACCGCCCCCTCAAGCGGTATGAGATTCCTGCCTCCAAGCTGGTACTGGAGCTGGGGTACAGCGTGGACTATGAGGACGAAAAAGAGGACTTCGACCCGGACGAGGCGGATACCGTGGAACTGATCAACGGTGAGCGGATGCCCTGGGAGCAGGTCAAGCGGGACGGCATTGACTACATCGCACTTTACTATGTAAACGAGGAAGGGAAGCAAGTCCAGATTTTAGACGCAGAGCTGGCATAAGTACAGCTGTTCCACCCTTCGACGATCCGAGGAGGTGCCCTATGACCCAAGAAGAACAGATCCGCCTCTACCGGCTCATGGAAAAGCTCAACTGGTTTTTTCGCCAGGAGATGCACTACCTGGACCGGGAGACGGCGGAAAAGACTGCACGGGAGTGTTATCCGGAGATTCGGGAGTTTACATACAATATTTTATGGAACGACTTGCCCAAAGAGGTGCAGGAGCAGCTTATGGACGAGGAGGAACTGCCATGTCCATAACTGCCTATAAAGTTGAAGCCGTCGGCCACGACCGAACCGGCGAAGACTATGGCTATGTGAATATCATGTACCGCTATGGCAGCAGGCAGCCCTGTCCCCGGCCAGATCAGTGCGAAAAGATGGAGGCCATCTTCTGGAGCGGCAAGCGAAAGGCTCTACCCAGTCTGATGAGTGGGAAGTATTGTCCCCATTTTGTGGTTATTGGAACTACGGAATATCTGGGTGTATGCTTTTTGGACGGAACCGAGTGTACATTTGATGAACCGACTTTGGGGAATGCCCAGCCCCTCTATCCAGATACCATTGACTACGCTCCACTGGAAAACAATGCGGAATTTTTGATCTATGAGGGAGCCAATGCTGTTGGCAAGGGCCGGGTGCTGGGCCGGACGATACCATATAAAGTAAATCCACAACGAAAGTAGGTGCCTTATGTACCAAATTGCATATATT
>PVML01004038.1_pt1 | contig 15994 bp, 13 predicted proteins | sample 1853371 | NCBI WGS metagenome assembly PVML01 (sample SAMN08533508, study PRJNA380276) | Human gut metagenome, whole genome shotgun sequencing project. | isolation source: participant 1, chromium library | host: Homo sapiens | collected 2017 | reverse complement strand
GCCGGAGCGTTTCCGTCTCTCAGTTCCTCCAATTCCCGCACACCCCATGCCACCCGCCGGATATGATCAGGTTCATGGGCGTGATATTATCGCTGGTAGAGCTTCCGCCCACGGAGCCGCAGCCCAGGGTCAGGGCCGGAGCCAGATTTGTAGTGGCGCCCACTCCGCCCAGCGCGCCCGGGGTGTTGACCAGAAGCCGCGACACCGGCTTTTTCAGCGCAAACTCCCGGATTACCTCCTGGTTTTTGCTATGAATCGTCATGGTGTGTCCCGCCCCCTCGTTCTGAAGGATGGCGATGCACCGGTCGCACGCCTGCTCCCAGCCCGGCTCCACGTAAAACGCCAGAATGGGACAGAGCTTTTCCCGGGAGTATGGATTTTTCTTCCCCACCTCCGTCTGCCGGGACAATAATACCCTGGTTCCCGAAGGAATGCGGATACCCGCCATATCTGCGATGGCCTGGGCCGATTTCCCCACAATCCTGGGATTCATGGTCCCGTTGGCCCGCAGCATAAAGCCTCCCACCTGCTCGGACTGCTCCGGCGTCATAAAATAGCCGCCCTGCCGTTCCAGCTCTTCCGCCACCGCCGCCTCGATACACCGCTCCGTCACAATGGACTGCTCGGAAGCACAGATCGTACCGTTGTCAAAGGTCTTGGAATCGAAAATCCGCTTGACCGCCAGCGGAATATCCGCCGTCCGCTCGATAAAGGCCGGTCCGTTTCCGGGTCCCACGCCGATGGCCGGATTCCCGGAGGAATACGCCGCCCGCACCATGGCCTCCCCGCCGGTGGCCAGGATCACTCCGATGGAACGGTTTTTCAGCAGCTCGTTTGTGGCCTCCATGGTTGTCAGGCGGATACAGCCCACCGTTCCCTCCGGCGCCCCCGCCTCCCTGGCGGCCCGTTTGATGATCTCCACCGTCTCCAGAATGCATTTCTTCGCATTGGGATGGGGGCTGATCACAATGGAATTACCCGCCTTGACGGATATAATTGTCTTGTACATCACCGTGGAGGTGGGGTTTGTGGAGGGAATCAGCGCCGCAACGATCCCCACGGGAACCCCGATTTCCATCAGTCCCTTGTCCCGGTCCTCCCGGATAATCCCCACCGCGGTCATGTCCCGCACGCTCTCCCAGGTGATGGCGCTTCCCAGCTGGTTCTTTAACACCTTATCCTGCCACACCCCAAAGCCGGTTTCCTCCACCGCCATTTTAGCCAGCCGCTCCGACTGGGCGGCGCAGGCCCCGGCGACGGCCCGGCAGATATCGTCCAGCTTTTTCTGTGGAAACTCTCTCAGCTTGACCTGAGCCTCCTTTGCCTGCCGGATCAAATCCCTGACCTCCTGGATTGATTCCAGATCTCTGTCCAAACGCTCACTCCCCTTTCACCTCAGAACAACACCGGATCAGCCGCCACTTTGCACACGGCCCGGCCAAACGCCTCGCAGGCTCTCCGGCAGGAAGCCTGCGTGCCGGTCAGAAGCCCGCCGCCGAAGTTGGTCTCCGTGGGCGGACCGTAGAATACCTTCATCTCCACCCTGGCCTCCTTTAGCGCCGCATCCAATCCCATCACCGCCTCCACCGGCGGCGCGATCAGATAGGCGATGGGCCTCCCGGCTTCAATCCCCGCCATCTTTGACAGGTAGGTGCCCGACTGTGAAATACAGTGGGCGAAATAACACACGCTGTCGTCCTTTGCGGCGCTGTAGAAAAACGCATGATTCTTTATGTAGTCCAGCGCCGCCTCCAACCCGCTTTTCACCTGGGCCGGATCCGGTGCCGACAAAATCCCGATAAACTCCCCCGCCAGCCGCGTGGATGCATTGGACGAACCCGCATACATGCTGGTGGCGTAGGCCACAACCACATCCGCCTTCTTGGTTGCCTCATCCAGCGCCGCGTAGGACACGTCGTCGCAGTCCGTGGTCAGGATTCCCAGGCTCCGGTGGCCCGGAAACACCTCCAGCTTCTTAAGCAGCTCCGGCTCTGCGTTGGGTATGATCTGCGCGCTGAGCACATTGGTGCGGATGGCATCTCCCGTCATCCAGGCCCCTCCTTTCCGCGGCGGTCAGTGCTTTAAATCCACCCCGCTGGCCTTTTCCTTCAATATTGTTTCAATCAGCTCCGCCACGTAGGCCCCGGCCTCCACCGCGCTGGTGCCTCCGCTGTAGATGTTGGAGACCACCGTCCGCCTGGCCTCCGGCTGCCCTGCAAATGCCTGATAGCAGATGTAGGCGCTCATGCTCTCCGCCGTCCCCAGCCCGGGCCGTTCCCCGATCAGGATACAGACCACCTTGGGGTGCAGCAGATCGGAGACGGCATCCTCCACCGCCACACGGCCGAACTTGACAAATATGGCCGGCCCGGTGCTGATGCCCCGCATGCTCAACCCGTCCTCAATCACGGGGAGAATATTTTCCAGGTTCGCCTCAATGGCCTTGGAGGAAAGTCCGTCCGAAGCGATCAGCTGCACGTCCACGCCCGCCTTGCAGGCTGAGACAAGCTTCTGCTGCGCCTCCTGGTCCAGCTTCCGTCCCAGGTCCGGCCTGGTAATGTGCTCGTTGCGGTCCCTGCACATGGACTGTACGGACACCAGCTTCAGCCGGTCGACCAGCCCCTCGTCCACATCGGAAAACACCGAATCCCTGGCCAGCGCATGGTCGGCCCGCAGCGTCAGCCACGTCCTGGTGCGCTCCCTTGGCCCCGCCTTTCCCACGCCGATGCGGGCCGTGGTCTTTCCCATCATGCGGGTCAGCGCCTCCTGGTCCATGGGGTGTTCCAGGGTTGGTTTGGCCTTCTCTTCCTGGGAGGTGATGTCATGCAGATCGTTGTCCCGGTGCGCCGCAGGGGGCATTCCGTCTTCCCGCGCTCCGAACCGGCCCGGCAGCTCCCGGTTTCCGGATTGTCGCTCGAACCGGCCGTCCGCTCCCGATCCCATCCCAATCTCCCGCAGCACCTCTTCCACGATGCTGGCAATCATTTTCTCATCCAATCTCATCCACGCCCCTTTCGGTTCAGAAACAGGGTGGGATCGCCGGCGCGTTCCGTCAGCTTTCCATTTTCACTGATCCCCATCTTCTCCAGCCACAGGTCAAACTCCCGGATAGGCCGCAGCCCCAGAATCTCCCGGATCGCAGCCGCGTCGTGGTAGGCGTTGGTCTGGTAGTTCAGCATCACGTCGTCGCTGGTGGGAACCCCCAGTATGTAGTTCACCCCCGCCGATCCCAAAAGCAGGGCAAGATTCTCAATATCGTTCTGCTCCGCCAGCATATGGTTGGTGTAGCAGCAGTCGCAGCCCATAGGCACCCCGGTAAGTTTTCCCATAAAATGGTCCTCCAGCCCGGCCCGGATCACCTGGCGGCTGTCGTAAAGGTACTCCGGCCCGATAAAGCCCACCACCGTGTTCACCATAAAAGGCTTGAACTCCCTGGCATAGGCGTAGCACCTGGCCTCCATGGTCACCTGGTCCGCCCCGTAGTGGGCGTTTGAGGACAGCTCCGACCCCTGCCCCGTCTCAAAATACAGGACGTTTGGCCCGGTAGCCGTGCCTTTGCGCTTCAACAGCTCCTTTGCCTCCAAAACCGTCTGGGTACTGAACCCGAATGCCGCGTTCCCCTTCTCGCTGCCCGCGATGGACTGGAATATCATATCTGCGGGCGCTCCGTTTTTCACCGCCTCGATCTGAGTTGTGATATGTCCCAGCACGCAGATTTGAGTGGGAATCTCAAACTGGTGCTTGATCTCATCGAACCGTTTCAACACCTCGGTCAGACTGGACACCGTGTCGTTCACCGGATTCAGGCCGATCAGCGCATCCCCGCAGCCGTAGCTCAAGCCCTCGAACAGGGAAGCCGTGATGCCCTCCACATTGTCCGTGGTGTGGTTCGGCTGAAGCCTGGTGGCCAGGGTCCCTCTCAGACCGATGGTGGTATTGCAGTGGGCCGGAACACGGATCTTGGAGGCCGCGTAAACCAGGTCCAGATTGCCCATCAGCTTCGCCACCGCCGCTACCATCTCGGCGGTCAGCGCCTTGGAAATCCTTCGGATATCTTCCTCCGTGGTCTTATAGTCCAGAATCCACTCACGCAGCTCCGAAACCGTCCACCCCCGGATCTCCCGGTAAATGGTCTCGTTGATACTGTCCTGGTTGAGCCGGGTCACCTCGTCCTCCTCGTAGGGGACCACCGGGTTCTCCCTGAGCTCGCAAAGCAGCGTATCCGCCAGCACCTCCTTGGCCGCGATGCGCTCGATAGCGGAGGAGGCCGCCACCCCTGCCAGCACGTCCCCGGATTTCTCCTCATTGGCCTTGGCCAGCACTTCTTTTATGGACTGAAAGGTAAATACCTGCCCTGCGAGCATCGTCCGATAACTCATATCCGCAACTCCCTCCTCTCGTTTCCATCTCCGGCCGCCGCCCGGCCAAACTAGCCGAACACCAGCGTCTTCACCACCACCGGTACCACCAGACCTCCCATGAGAGGCCGTCCCATGTCCACGTAATCATTGTCTCCCACCCGGATGGAATCCAGGGCCACCACCTCCCGGCCCCCGCGCCCGGCGTGGTACGCCGCCTGTCCCAGGGCCTTGGCCATATCGCACTCCACGATGATGAGAAGAGGCGTCTCCGGCCGGTAAACCGCGTCGGCCGCCCGGGCCAGCGCTTCCGCCAGCCGCTTTAGCTCCGCATAACCCGGATTGGGCCTGCCCTTCATGGCCAGCACCAGCTGCTCCGAATCGTTCTGCCGCCCGAACCAGCGCATCCGCTCCTCCAGAACTTCGGACCTTCCCTCGAAGCAGGCGTCCTGCTCCTCCCCGGACAGGCACAGTACCGGGACATTTTTCATGGGAAATATATTCTTCGTATAGGTGATGGTGCTGCCGGAAATCGTCGTCGTGTAGGTTCCGGCCCCCACCACCGTAGCGTGTATGGTCTCATCCGGCCTGACCAGCCGTCCGCCGCCCGCAAGCCTGCCGCCCTTTACCGCCGCGCCCAGAAGCATCCCGATATCCCCATACCGGAACGGCTCCCCCGGGTCCCCGTAAATGGCGTCTGCCACGCCGCCGGAGAAAAAATAAGCGTCCACCGGCGTTGTCACTGAAAAAGCGCTGCTGCCGGGCGTCTGCACCTCGCTCAGGATTCCCTCCCGGGGCCGGAGCCCAAAGACCTGCTCCAGCACCTCATTCATGGCCCCGCAGATCCGCTCCAGCGCCTCCCGGGACGTCCGCTCCCCCTCTGCGATGGAGATTCCCTTCCAGCGCGCGATCCGTCTCACGCTCTCGCTCACATAGTCCACATATAAATCCGACGAAACCCGGATCAATCTTCCCCCGATATCCAGACAGCCCGCACAGACCGTCTCGCCCCGGTCAAAGAGAACCAGATTGGAAGTCCCCCCGCCGATATCGATGTTGGCAACCACACAGGAGCGGTCCTCCGAATACTGCCGGGCCCCGCTGCCCTTTCCCGCAATGATGGATTCCAGATCCGGTCCGGCCGTGGAGACCACGAAATCCCCGGCAAAGCCGGAAAGGCGTTCCAGCACCAGGGCCGCGTTGTCCTTTCTGGCCGTCTCCCCGGTAATGATCACCGCCCCGGTCCGGGTGTCCCTGGGCGTGAAACCAGCCCGTTTAAATTCGCCTTCCACCAGAATGGCCACCGCGTCGGCGTCGATCATGGTTCTGGTCTTCAATGGCGTGGAATACACCTCCCCCTTGTAGATTACCTGTTTATCCACAATGCGTATCTGGGGCACGCTGAAATATCCCGAGGTGTTCTCAATGGACAGGCGGCTGAAAATCACCTGAGTCGTGGAGGTGCCTATGTCGATTCCAATACTCAGCAGTTCATCCGCCATCCCTGTCTTCCCCCTCCATCATTTCATTACTAAAAAAAGAGACTTCCGTTAAAAGGCAGACTAACTCCCGGAAGTCTACGCTTTTGCCATCATCTCTCATTCTCTGCAGCGAAAGTTGTATCATTTGTTTAATTTTAACATTTAAATTTATATAAATCAATATTTATTATAATGTTTTTTAAAAATCCAAATACTTTCTCAAATATTGTTAAAATTTTTTCTTAATATGTGTCATTAAATCGTTTATATCTTGTCATTTTTGCCGATATTGTCGCAAATGCGACAGAACCCATCTGCGCCCTTCCGGACGGCAAACAGCGCCGGATACTGCGTTTCCCGGGTATTTTCCCCCTGGGAACCACCGCAGCCTTAGGCGCTGTTTCTGATAAATATATATCACACGTTTTCACACAAATCCCGGAATTTACGGCCAGTTTAAAAACAGCGCGTTGCTCCAGGCGGTGCGGCCGTACACGTCGGCGCACTCAATCCGCACATATGTCTCGTTGCCCTTGAGTTCCACTTCCGCGTATTCCAGCCCGTCCTCCCGCGTATTGCACATCACGGTGAGTCCGGCGTTCACCGGTCCCCCGGCGATGAAATTAACCCGGTACACCGGGCTGCATTTGACCCAGACCCGGCGTCCGCACACGCCCCAGTCGCGGATCAGCGGTCCCGAGGAAGCGTAAAATTCTCCCTCCATCAGCGCGCTGACGATCATCTCATGGGTCAGCGCGGGGGCCTTGACCATAATAAAGCCGCCGCAGGCGTCGTCGAATTCGCCGCTGTTGTGGTTGTCGTCCGCCGCAAAGCCGTAGAGCTGTCTGCCTTTCCGCAAAATGGCGTCCCAGTAGGTGGTGTCAAAGCCGGTGCCGCTCTCATTTACCGTATTATAATTGAAAATTTCCAGGCCAAGAAGACCGTCGGTATCCGCAAAATCCTCCTCCCGCACCCGCGACCAGATGGGGTGGTTGTAGATGGTCAGACAGCCCCTGGACCTGAGATAATCGCTCATCTCCTGAGCCACCGCGGCCCCGTCCCATTCCCCGTAAAACATTCTCGGCTGCACCGCTTCCCCGTGGCGCATAAGCGGCAGAACCGCCTGTTTCCGCACGCTCTCCGGCCCCAGAATCCCGTGAACGTGATGCACCTTCAGACGCTGTGTCAGCGTCTCGTCCTTCCACAGGACGGCCGAGGCTTCCACTGCCGGAATGATGATAAAATTCTCACGGTTCAGCTGCTCCCGGTAGTCCGAATACACATCATGATCGCTAATTCCCAGAAAGCTGTAACCGTGTTCCGCAAACAGCTCCACCGCCTCCCCGGGCGTCAGGCAGCCGTCGGAATCCACCGTGTGGCTGTGGAGATTTCCCTTGTACCAGTTTCCCTCTTCTTTAAACCCGCCGTCTTTTCTCATAGCGCTCCCCTCATCGCTGCCCGCACAGGCAGACGTGTTTTAATTATACCTTGCCGGCAGCCAAAGGCTGCCGATAAGAGATGTGTTTTCTTAATTATACAAGGTATTTTCCCATTTGTACAGATTCGGATTATTCCGCTTCTTTATAAGATATAAATACTGGTAACGCGAAATATCCCTTGTGATTTTCTCCTCATGCGATATAATTAAGGAAACGTATCCCTTATCGACAGCCCGTGGCTGCCGACAATGTATAATTACTTGTAATGAAACTGTTAAAAGAGTTCATTCAGGAGGTATCTATGAACAAGAAAAAACAACTGCTGCTCAATCTGGCGCTGACGGTTTTCTTCGTTGCGGCCGTGATTGTGCGGGGTCCCAACTTAAATCCCCTGTACTCGGACGGGGCGTTTGCCTGGTGCTTTGCCATCAGCTGCTATGTGGTGCTGAACTTTTTCATCTGCCTTGGCAGCCTGCGGATCTCCACCAACGAGTACAACCGCATGCAATTTTCCATCGACAGCAGCGTCAAGAGCGTCAAGAAGGGCTTTGTGCTGCTTGGCATCCTGTGGGTGGCTTACTTCGCGGTCACCATGCTGTCCATCCCGCTGTTCAACTACAAGGCGTACCGCGACCAGCTGGGCACGCCCCAAGTTTCAGAGTTCAACGAGACGGTGCAGCCGCTGGCGCTGAACCAGCTGCCCATCGTGGACAAGGATCTGGCCCGGGAGCTGGCCGACAAGAAGGTGGGTGAGAATCCCGGCCTGGGCAGCCAGGTAATCCTTGGCACCCCCGTGATCCAGAAAGTAAACGACAAGCTGGTGTGGGTAGTTCCCTTAGAGCACTCCGGATTCTTTAAGTGGCTGAAAAATATGGACGGCTCCGCCGGGTACATCGTGGTGGCGGCCAACGACGTCAGCGACGTGACCCTGGTGACGGACCACAAGATCAAATACCAGGCAAACGCTTACATCCTGGACGACTTAAACCGCCACGTGCGCCTGTTCGGCGGCGGCCTGTTCATGGGACTGACGGATTACTCCTTCGAGCTGGACGACGACGGCGTGCCCTACTGGGTGCTGACCACCTACAAGAACCGCTGGCTGTTCAATCTCCCGGAGGCCGACGGCGTGCTGATCGTCAACGCCACCACCGGCGAGACCAACCACTACACCATTGACTCCATACCGGAATGGGTGGACCGCGTGCAGCCCGAATCCTTTGTGATGCAGCAGATCAACAATCAGGGACAGTACGTGCACGGAATCTTCAACTTCTCCAACCAGGATAAGTTCCGGCCCAGCCGCGGCGACATTATCATCTACAACGGGGCGCGGTGCTATCTGTTCACCGGTCTGACCAGCGTCGGCTCCGACGAGTCCGCCATCGGCTTTATCCTGGTGGATATGGTGACCAAGGAGTCCTTCCTCTACCAGATGAGCGGCGCCACCGAGGTGGCGGCCCAGAGCTCCGCGGAAGGTAAGGTTCAGCAGTTCGGTTACCGGGCCTCCTTCCCCATGATCATCAATCTGGACGGACAGCCCACCTACTTTATGACCCTGAAGGACAATGCGGGGCTGATCAAGCAGTACGCCTTCGTGTCCGTGGCAAACTATACCAATGTGGGTACCGGCGAAACCATCGACAGCGCTCTGCGGGACTTCCGCCAGATGCGCGGCAGCTCCGGCGGCATCCTGACCGGCCAGACCGCCAAGAGCGTGAAAGGCACCGTGCTGCGGATCGCCTCGGAAAGTCTGGGGGACGGCGTCACCTACAAGATTATTTTGGAAGAAAAACCCAATTTACTGTTCACCGTATCCTACGATCTGAGCAACGAGCTGGCCGTGACTCAGCCCGGCGACCGGGTATCCATCGACTATATGACCAGCGACACCGGCATCTGTATCGCCACCGGATTCGACAACCTTGCGTTTACGCAGAAAGCGGAGGACGGGGAGTGATCCCCGTCAGCTCCCGCCCATCACACAAATGAAACATAAGGAGGACTGATTCAAATGAAAACAGGCGCTAAAGTGTGGCTCTGGATCATGCTCGTGGCTAACGTTATGGCCCTCGTCTCGTATCTCTTTTTGACGCTCACCGACCCGGTATACATTCTGTATATCGTGGCTGAGGCCGGAATGATCACAGCGGTGTGTCTCATGCTCTTTTTCAGGCGCAGGCTGGGGTTTTACCTTTTCCTCTGCGTCGCGGCCGTGGCTCTGGTCATGAACATCATGTTCGGAGCGCCCATCGTCTCGTCCCTGATCGGGGCGGTGGTGGGGCCGCTCATCACCTACCTGGTGCTGAAGGGGAGTTGGGAAGCGCTGTCATAATAAAAACGCGATCGGCAAAACAGCCGGCCCCGGGGAGATAATGAACTGCTCCCCGGAGGCCGGCTGTTTTTGATCCACCACAGACCAATCCGGTTCTGTGCGGCTATTCTTTACCACTCCGCCATGGTTCCGTCATAATTTCTCCATTTGGGATTGGTCCACTGCAATCCCTGGGCGGAGACTTCCCTCACCTTCTCCTCGTCGATCTCCAGGCCCAGGCCGGGAAGCGCGGGCACCTTCACAAAGCCGTTCTCATACTGGAACACATCCTTGTTCTTCACAAAGTCCAACAGATCAAAGCCCTTGTTGTAGTGAATTCCCAGGCTTTGCTCCTGGATAAACACGTTGGGCGAGCACACATCCACCTGCAGGGTGGCTGCCAGAGCGATGGGGCCGTATGGCGCGTGGGGCGCGGCCGCCATATCAAAGGCCTCGGCCATGGAGATAATCTTTTTCATCTCCAGAATTCCGCCCACCATGGCCACATCCGGCTGAATGATGTCCACCACTCCCTCGCGGAAAATGTTCTTGTACTGCCAACGGCTCACCAGGCGCTCGCCTGTGGCCAGAGGCGTGGAGCTGAGGGCCGCCACCTCCTTAAAATACTCCTCGTTTTCCGGCAGTACCACTTCCTCCAGAAACATCAGCTTGTAGGGTTCCAGCGCGTGGGCCAGCACCTTGGCCATGGGCTTGTGCACCCGCCCGTGAAAGTCCACCGCAATGCCGAATCCGTCCCCGCAGGCCGCCCGGATGGAGGCCACCCGGTCCGCCACCGCCTGAATCTTGTCATAGCTGTCGATATAGTGCAGCTCCTCGGTGGCGTTCATTTTCACCGCGTCAAATCCCCTGTTCCTGCGGTCTAGGGCCTGCTCCGCCACGTCCTCGGGCCGGTCTCCGCCGATCCAGGAGTAGACCTTGATCCGGTCCCTGGCCCGACCGCCCAAAAGCTCGTACACCGGCACTCCGAAGTATTTTCCCTTAATATCCCACAGAGCCATCTCCATACCGGAGACAATGGTTCCGTTGATGGGACCTCCACGGAAAAAACTCTTGTACATTTCCTGCCACAGGCGCTCGATCTCAAATGGGTCTCTGCCGATCAGATATTTTCCCATCTCCCTGGCCCCTGCCACCACGGTTTCCGTCTTGGTTCCTGAAATCATCTCGCCCCAGCCCTCCACGCCTTCATCCGTGGAGAGCTTCACAAAAATCCACCTGGGTTTTACCTCATATACGGTTACATCTGTTATTTTCATCTGCACACTCCTTCTGCCTTACCCCATTAGAATACGTTTCCGATCAGACGGCCGATCAGGGACATGATATAGCTGATCAGATGGGTTCCCGCATCCTCGGTGGATACCAGCTCCATTCCGCTGCCCATCTGGAAGCCGCCGGTGATGGCAAGCTGAGTGTGGGCTCCCGCCATGGCGGTGGCGATCAGCAGAAGCATAACCGTAAAGATCACGGTAGACAAATAGGCTCGCACCAGATTGCCTTTGCCGAAGGCTACCGGCCAGGCGGCCAGCCACATGCCGATGTAAGCGATATCGGACAGCGGGAGCAGACGGTTGCCCGGGAGCGCCATTGCCAGAATAATGGTGGTGGGCACCATGAGAATACCGACCGCGATACAGGACGGGTTGGCTATGGTCAGGGCCGCGTCGATGCCGATGTGGAACTTGTTGCCCTCAAAACGCTTGTTGAGCACTTCCTTGACGCCGTCTGCAAAGGGCAGCAGGCCTTCCATCAGAATCTGCATCATCTTGGGGGTGATCACCATCGCGGTGGCGGTGGACATCGCCACGATCAGGCACTTATCAACCGGCTCGCCTGCCAGAATCGCAATCAGAAGTCCGATCACCGTACCAACCGCCATGGGCTCGCCCAGCACGCCGAAGCGTTTCTGGATGCTCTCCGGGTCCGCATTCAGACGGTTCAGGCCGGGGATCCTGTCGTAAAGCTTGTTTAACAGACACGCCAGCGGCGCCCAGCAAACGCTGTTGCTGGTAGGGAAGGAAACGCCCGGCAGGCCGAATGCCTCCTCGCAGATGGGCTGTGTCCAGTCCGCCAGCTTAAAGGTGATCGCCGCATCCAGAACTCCGGCCACCATTGCCACCGGGATGCTGTTGCTGGCGTACCACACCAGAGCTGCGGTGAAAATGAAATGGTTGTAGGACCAGAAATCCACCATCACGCAGTTGGTTGCCTTCACCGCCAGCATAATCACGTTCACCGCCAGTACCAGGAACACGATAACCGCCGCCATGGGGAAGGACCAGGTGGCGGCTGCTCTGGCCGGCCAGCCCACGTCCATGATATCCGTGTGAAGTCCCCAGCGCTGCACCATCATCTGCACGGCAGGCGCTACCTGGGCAATGAAAAAGTTGATGGTCATGTTGACGCCGGCAAAGCCAACGCCGGTCATCAGGCAGGAGCGCAGCAAAACGCCCATTTTCTGCCTCAGACACACGCCGATCACAAACATGATAATCGGCATCATACACATTGGTCCCAATCCGCTGATCCAGTTTAAACCGTCGATTACTACTTGCATTCTTATACCTCCTCATATACGCCGCGTTTCAAACGGCATCCCATCCCTCTCCTGCTTCCCTGCTACTTTGTCAAAACTTCCTTGATCTGCCGCAGCGCCTGGTCCGCGCCGATGCCGGTAATAAAACAGGTTCCCTTCACAATGGGAACGCCGCCTGCTGCGCTCTCATTGAGCATACCGGTTGGCACAATCACATCCGGATGCTCGGCTGCCACCCGGGCCGGCACTTCGGAAAATTTACACTGTACAAACTGCACGTCAATGTGCTCCTGGGCCATAAAATTCTTGATTTTGTTTATCGCCAGCGTCGACGTGATCATGGATGAGCCGCAGCAAACTAATATTTTTTTCATGTTCAAACCACCTTTCCGACTAATTGAATGATATCCTCTGCGGTCTCTGCCCGCAGGATACTCCCAAGCACGGTCTCATCGCTGATAAATTCCATCAGCTTCTGAAGTACCTCCACCTGCTTCCCGTTCCGGTCCAGCGCAATGTTGAAGATGATCTTCACCTCCGCTTCCGCTTCCGGATCGTCCACCCGCCTGAACTTCACGGCGTGTTTCAGCACTGCAACCGCAATTCCCGACCGTTTCACATGTTCCGGCGACACGTGGGGAATCGCAATGTCACAGACCGGAAGGGACAGCCCCGTGGGATACTCTGACTCCCGCTCCAAAAGGGCGCTGTAAAACGTCCCCTTCACGTAGCCCTGTTCCCTAAGCCGGGCGGAGGTCTGTTTCAGCGCCTCCTCCTTGGTCACGGCCTCAACTCCCAACAAGACCAGATTTTCCGTTATCAAATCTGCAAGAACCATTCCTTCTATCCTCTCCCTTCCACGGACGGCAGCCTCACCGCCATTTCAAAAGCTTCCACATCCGCCCGCAGCCGTTTTGCATCCCCGCGGCTCACATCTGCGCGCCGGAACATGCCGGAGCCGACTCCCAGATAAGGACAGCCGCACTTTATGAACTCCTGCGCGTTCTCTGCGCTCACGCCTCCCACCGCCATGAGCGGCAGCGGTCCCAGCGGGCCGGCCAGCTGCCTGAAATAGGACGGCCCCACGGTAACAGCGGGAAATACCTTTACGATATCAGCGCCCCATGTCAGCTGGGTGTATATCTCGCTGGGCGTAAACGCGGCCGGAACTGCAATCACCTTGCGTTCCCGGCAGTAACCCAGCATCTCCCGGGTAAACATAACCGGCGACAACACAAAATCTGCTCCGGCACTGACCACATCGTGAAGCTGTTCCATGGTAAGCACAGTTCCCGCCCCGATGCTGAGCGAATCGCCAAAGCGCTCCACCGCCTCACGGATCATGGACAGGGCTCCCTCGGTATTCATAGTGATCTCCACACTGCGGATACCGCTGTCTTTCAACACCTCCAAAATCAACCGCGTCTCCTGAGCCGTATAACCTCTTAGGATGCAGGTTATCTTTGAAAAATCCGCAACCGCCGTTTTCATTCCCCGTATCCCTCCTCTCTGCAAGCAACCGCCGCAGACAATGCCGGCGGCCCATTGCATTCAATTAAAAATAGGCCTAGCGTTTTCCGCTATGCCTATTTATAATGCAAATTCCATGCCAGGTTTTGGCAGGTTTTGTCAGAAATTCAGATATTTGAGAAGTTCTCCCTTGCTCCGCGCTGCTCGAATATCGGAAATACGTTGTTTTTCCTCTGTCAACTGAGAAAATTTTTCTGCGTATTTTCTGCAGCTGTTGTCAAACGCGAAGAGAAATACTAAATCTGCCACATTATCTTCCGACCATACAACCGGTCTGGCCAACTTCGCCACGGCTATGGCAGGTTTTGTGACACAGGCGCTGTCCCCGTGGGGAACCGCGATCCTCTCCTGGGTCATACAGGTACTGCCCATCATCTCCCGCTTGTACACGCTGAGCAGAAAACCGTCCGTTACCATCCCCGCCGCCTCCATGGAGGCGCAGAGCCCGTCGATAATCTCATTTTTTGTGATTGTGGGTTCCGGCTCAAACAGAATCAATTCCGGCCGCACCACATCGATCAGGGACGTTTTCTGGCCCTGGTACTCGCTGATCAGCCCCATGAGCGCCAGAAGCCCCTGGCTGCTGAACACATACCCCATGGGATAAAATGGGATTCCCGGAACCTCGGGATCCATGGTCCCGGTGATCGCCAGAATGTGGTATTCCCGCCGGATTCGGTCGATCTCCTCCCGCTGCCTCTGCGCGTTCAAAAGTCCGATCTCAAAGATGGCGATATCGTCGCTGGCGTTTAACACGCTGCTTTCCAGATATCCCTTCAGTCTCCTGGCATTTCCCTCTCCGGTCAGGCATACCGTGATCAGCGCCGGTTTCAATCCCTCGCCGGTGCGCGCCGGCTCAGCGGGAAACCCCTGGTTCCACCGGATCGCCTGCGCCACTTCGTCCAGGCTGGCGTCCTCCAGGCTGGCTCTGCGCACCGCGTCCAGTGCCATCAGGGTGTCCACCCTGGCGATGGAGCGGACGGGAATCCCGGTTTTCTCCATCACGGCGTCCCCGATCTCCGTCAGAGACCCCATATCCACCAGCAGCAGAATCCCCCTCCCTTCATCCACTACTCCGGCCAGCTCGATCACCCGTTTTAAGGCCACCTCATAGGACTCGGTCAGTCCCATGGCGACCCCCACCGCCAAATCCATGTCCATCACCGCGTTGACCACCTCCGCCATGGACACCCCCACCTGCCCGTGGGTCAGAATCATCACGCGGATCCGTTTGGGCCGCGACTGAATTCTGGAGCGGAAGGTTTTCAGATACACGGCGATCCGCGCCGCCTCCTCCACCGGGATCGCCGCGTCCAGATCTTTGGAAATCTGCGCCACCATCGCCAGGGCCACCTGGTATTCGCGCGAATTCTCCCGGCGGATCCGGGCGGTATCCGCGCTGGCGGAATAGCTGCCCGCCTTGAGATTGTTTAAAACCGCTTCCAGATGAATGGCCAGCAGGCTGTACAGATCGTCCTGAAGGCGTGGAAACTCCCGTTTGGCAAGGTCAATGCCCCGTCTTGTGGCCTCAACCAGCCTGCGGTCCACCATATTCTCCACAAATGTCTCCAGCGAGGTCTTGGACGGACAGTCCTGCCCCGGCTCAGGAAGATTCAAATAGCGGTTGATCCGGTTCTGGACCTGCTCCAGCACCTCCTCCTGCCCCAGCTCCCGGCCGCCCAGCTCCTCAAAGGCCGTTTCAATGAGTTGATACAGGGATTCCGCCTCCGCACAGTCCGCCGCCTCCGTCCCCTCGTCCGAGCCTCCCTCCGGCGTGATGGTCAGATCCCGGCCAAATCCCGGAATTCTGGCGCTTACGGCCCCGGAATTTCCACGGCTCGACTCCAGCGCGCCCTTGAGCTGTTCAGCCTTGATGCGCACCTTTGGCCTGCCCATGGATACGCTGGCCAGAAACGCCTCCGCGCACAATACCTGTATGTCGCTCCTGAGCTGTCCCACATTGCCGCTGCAGGGATAGGTCAGAAGAGCCGCCACCACCGGCCACTCCACCACCAGCTGCCGCCGGATTTGCCGGGCCTCCCGCCCGAGAAAGGTGCGGATGATCACATACCGCTCCTCAATGGGCCGTTCCTTCAGGGGCGGCATGGAGATAATCATGGGGATTCTGCGCCGGAACGTGAGCAGAAGCGAGCTCTCCGGGTTCTCCGTGGTCGCTGCGATCACTCTCACCTTCACCCTGCGGGGCGGCCCGGAGTCGCCCAGACGCCGGAATTCCCCCTTATCCAGCAAGTAAAACAGCAGCTCCTGCCCCTCATTTGGCAGACGGTGAACCTCATCCAGGAACAGGATCCCGC
>PVML01017251.1_pt1 | contig 16016 bp, 24 predicted proteins | sample 1853371 | NCBI WGS metagenome assembly PVML01 (sample SAMN08533508, study PRJNA380276) | Human gut metagenome, whole genome shotgun sequencing project. | isolation source: participant 1, chromium library | host: Homo sapiens | collected 2017 | reverse complement strand
AAGAAAAATACTCAATCCATGTAGAGATCGATGCAGCATTCACAGTTTTTAACTGCCTGATCCGCATCACCGGAAACTCCTCCAAAAAGCTTAATGCCTGCTGCCGCTAACGCGGTCTTGGCATCTCCTCCAATTCCGCCGCAGATCAAAACATCAGCATTTAATGCATTAAGAACTCCCGCCAATGAATCCGCCAATGCCCTGGCAGAACACGTAGCCGGTTCCATTCGTATCTACTACTTCTGAATGTCCCCCTACCAGGGAGAGGCATCCCTCTTCTGTCTGAAATGCTCCTGTTAGTCTGCCTCCATTGCATCTGTAGATTTTTGAGCAAGAAACAATGGGTCCCGCATAATTTTCTTTACCATATCCTTGTCCTCTAATTCCAGTTTTTCCAAACATCCGGCAGATAGCCCAGGGTTGATTGCTTACCATTTCTTACCACTGGTGTCTTAATCACCTGGGGATTTTCAAGAACCTTTTCGAGCTTATCATCGTCAGCAATATACTTTATAAGGGCAAGCAAGTCCTTGTCCTTTCCATCCCAATTGATCATGTTATCCAATCCGCCATTTACCTGAGCTACGGAATTGAATTCCCCTTTGCTCATGCCCTTTTCTTTCATATCAATGAACTGATACTTTATGCCTCGCTCTTTGAAAAAGCGCTCTGCCTTTCTTGTATCATTACATTTCTTTGTCCCAAATCTCTGAATATTCATATCCACTTTCCTTTTCCATAAAATAAATGTACCCAGATCGATTGTACCATAAAATGTTTTGCTACTAAAGAGATCATTTTCGTTGGCGAGCTTGAAATAATCAATATATTTTTCATTGGTTTCGCTTTCCCTGACATACGGATTTAGAAACTTTATTATAAGTTATTTTGCCAGATACGATAGACCTGATACAACATTGATTGGATTTCCTTCCGTAAACTTCTTTATATTATCTGCCAGAATTGAAACCAGCCGCTGTCTTGTCTCAAGTCCTTTCCATCCCATATGAGGTGTCAAAAGGACATTATCCATAGTATAAAGAGGACTGTTTTCTTCAGGCGGTTCCGTTTCCTGAACATCAAGTCCGGCTCCTGCAATCGTACCATTTTTCAATGCTTCTATAAGAGCCGCCTCATCAATAAGCGCACCTCTTGAAGTATTAATGATAAATGCTGATGGCTTCATAAGCGATAACGTTTCTTTGTTGATCATATGTTTTGTACTTTCTGTCAATGGACAATGCATGGAAACATAATCACTATTCTTAAGTAACTCCTCAAGCGATACATAGCGGATACCTTTCTCATCCTCTCTTGGTGTCCTGCTGTGCACAAGTATATTCATACCCAGTGCCTGTGCAATCTGCATGACTTTCCTGCCAATATGTCCGGCACCTATAACGCCAAGTGTTTTCCCGTTTACCTCAACATGTGAAACCTGAAGATTTTTAGTAAAATTGTCATGGTTTCCCCTTGCCAGCATTTTCATCTGTACCTGCATTGTAGAACTCAGATTTAGCATCATCATAATTGCAGTATGTGCTACACGTTCTGTGCTGTATCATTTCTCCACTCACAGGCATCTCCTTTGTTACAATGATATCAGCACCCTGAATACGTTCTGATAACTGCTCCTTTGTTGTATCATCATATACTGTAACATCAGAAGATAACATGGAAAAATCCAACTTCCCATCAAAATTCATAAATAAAATCCTTTCGTTTGCCATAGGCGGAAACCCACTACCTTTAGGTGGTGGGAGGAGCCTTGTTAACTGTTACCCAATATGCTACAATAGCCGTAGCAGTTCTTAAAGAGAAAACCGTTAGATGTGCTGCTCATTAAAGACACTCTTTTGTACATTGACAAGATATGAGGTTGCAATACGAAATTCGTGTATTGCGTAAAATCTTAACCGTAAAAGATTTTTTACTGTATAGCATGGGAAGTTTAGTACCTGATACAGTTACAGATGAGCATGTCTTGTCTGTAAAGGGTGCTGTCAGCCACCCTATGATGTAACGCCACTTTAGATAGCAATATCTATCGGGGATTAAAGGTCGGAGGTGCAAGCTGTTCGTACGACTGGGCAGTTACAAGCCCATTACCTTTAGGTGATGGGTAGCTGACAATACAACTTCCTCTCTCTGTAAAAATCAATCAGTTCTTTCTTCAATAATATAATCAGAGTCAACACCATTCTCCATTAAACTCCATATAAAATTCTCCCCCAAAATCCGCTTTCTATTTCTGCTTCCACAACATTGTGTATTCTTTTTCACCAGTAGCATCATCTAAGCCTTCACATTGAATATCGAACCCTTCTCTTTGGTAAAAAGAGAGGGCTCTGGCATTCTTCTGGTATACGTTTAATCGTAATCTAACTTTTTTATTCTTGATATAGTCTAATAAAAGTTTACCTATACCACATGACTGCATTCCATTAGAAATAAAAATCCCTTCAATGTATTCGTTACTTAGTCCTACAAATCCTTGAATCATTTTATCATCTTCCTACACATAGACTTCCGCTTGTGACATCATTTCTTTCACTAATTCATAATTACTTGTCCAATATTGCTCAGGAATAAAATCATGTGCTTTTAAATTGGTCTTTAACCATATATCAGCAACTCTATTAATATCTGCGTTCTGCATCTTTCTGATCATAACGATTATTCTCCATCAGCTCCCGATTTCAGAGCTTTATTTCTAATACTGATTTTACCGTACTTTTTAGGCTCAATCTCCCCTAAGATACAATTGATGAATCGCATCTGCGCCGGCTCCAACTACAACCACCTCACTGTACTCAGAAGACAACACATGATTTGTATCACACAACAACGTTACCGGGTCACTATGCTCTTTTGCAACTTTTTCAACAATACCAATTACCGGACAGGCATCTGCATCAACAAAAATCTGCATATTCTCTCCTTTAGTTACACCTGAATGGAGTGCGAACCTCAATGAGATTACCACTGGGATCATACAGTCTTATAAGCTTCTGCCCACCTGCAAGTTCTGTCAATTTTGTAGCATATCGGACGAAATACTTACCAGATTCATATTTCGCAAGCAATCCATCTATATCAAAGTCCTCGAAATACAATTCCATCATGTTATTGAATGGCGTAGAAGTTTCATTCAATGTTTTCCCCCATACGTCGGCATCCTGCAAAACAAGTCCCTCCGATAAGATCACATTACCTTCATTCTTAAGAATCACTTGCAGTCCAAATAAATCCTTATAAAACTCTATGGATTTTTCTATATCATCCACCACGATCAATACATTTTTCAGCATATCCGTCACCTCGCAATCCGCTTTGAGTCAAGCAAATATTCGTAATCCGCATTCAGTTATATTATCTTTCCGGACAAATGATCAATTTCATGCTGGCAGATCTGCGCCGTCCATCCAGACAGTTTCTGACGCTGTTTTTTCCAGTTGAAGTCATAATATTCCACTTCAATTTCCTGGTACCTGGTTGTCTTACGAACACCATCCAGGGACAGACAGCCTTCTTCTGTCTCATACATATCACGCTTTGAAACAATCACCGGATTAAACATCACAACATCTATGAATCCCATATTCACAATGATGATATTCTTCTTTACACCAATCATGTTTGCAGCCATGCCAACGCACCGTTCCCGGTTTGCCTGCAACGTATCCTGCAGATCCTTTCCAACCTGGATGTCAGCTTTCGTAGCTGGTTCGGATGGCTGACCTAAAAAGAAAATGTCCCTTACAATTTGCTTTACCATTTACTTTCTCCCTGTAGCTTTCATTCTACTTTTTCCAATTTATTATTTACATCGAGGCAAACTTTGTCTCCTTCATTGATATTACGCTCATAGAGCTTGGCATCCTCTGCTTTTACTGTCACTTCTTTTCCAGAAGAATCCACAAGAGTCACTATTGCCATGACTGGTGCATCATCCGGCCGTTCTTCACAACCAAAATTCAGGTCTTCATCGATTCGTTTTACTGTGTATATCATACTTTAATTCCTCTTAAGATAACAGTTTTATAATACGTCTATCCTGTTACTAAAATAGCGATTCCGAGAAAAATCTAATTTACACATTTATATTGTTGTTTGCACTGTTATAAATACAATTTATTTTCTTTTCTATCTGAACAAACCTTCTTCATTTTCCGTCCAGCGATAAAACTGACAAACTTACTGTAATTTCTTGCTTTCTTCGAACAGACTGCTACACAGTGCATACAAGAAATGCATTTATCCTTATCGGTCATCTTTGGATTGTTTAACGGAATGGCACCTGCCGGGCATTCTTTTGCGCACAGACCGCAGGAAGTACATTTTCCATTTGCAACAGGTTTGAGCGGAACACCATTATATTCTCGATATGGTCTGTTTCCCGAAAATGCAGGTGTCCTTTGTGTTTCGCTGTTTTGCAGAATCTTTGCAGCAAATTCCAGCAATTCCTTTTCGTCCTGCTGATCCGGGCGTCCGGTTCCAAATTGGTGCATCAGGGAATGCTCTGCGACAGCCTCCATTCCTGCGATACATACAAAACCTGATGCCTCCAGAACATCCTGTAACTCCAACAGAGTGTCGTCAATCGCACGGTTTCCAAATACTGCCGCAAGAATTGCCTTCGTACCATCTGCTTTTACATTGCGGAACATATCCGTTACGACCGATGGAATGCGTCCACCGTAAGACGGTACAGCAACCAAGCACAAATCCTCTTTGATCGAGTAGGAGGCGGCTTTCGCCGCCGACCTCTCACACCACCGGACATGCGGTTCCGCATCCGGCGGTTCAGTTAACTTGACACTTTTACAAAGTATGCCTCCGCAGAAAGCAGTCCAAATCTTGCAAGCCGTGCATTTGACATTGCATAGCACACTGCTTCCGTTCTACAAATTCGCGCATATCCATGTGACCATGCCGCTCTCGCTGCATTTCTTGACCCAACACCAAGTTTTACCAGATTTTTGTATTTATTTTGCGGTGTTTTCCAGTGTTTCCATATACACATTCTGAACCTGTATCGAAGCATCGTATCTAACTTTCTGGTTACTGTAAGGATTGAACCAATTTTAAAGTAGTTAATCCACCCTCTCAGCACTTCTGCAATCTTTTGCGCCTTAACTGAGTTACTCACTCCCCATCTACGACTTGTGAGCTGTTTCAATTTTCTTACTACCTTTTGTACTGACTTTTCATGAGCTTTGGCCTTATACTTCTTGGCGTTGAATTGATTGTAAAATGTGAATCCCAGGTATTTTATCTCTATTGGTCTTCCTATTTTACTTTTCTTGCGATTTACTTTTAAAAGTAGCTTAGATTCAATATATTTTGTAATTGAGTCCATCACTCTTTGGGCAGCTTTCTGGCTTCTTACTAATATTGATGTTGTCAAGATTGGTTGACACATTTTTCTCAAGGACATCATGGACTATGCTGCTATACGCAGAGAATCATAGTATCTCTGTCGCTTGAGCATGGGAGGAAGACCACCATTGGTGGTGCAAATCCTCCGATTGTTCCAATAACTGATAAAGTATCTCCAGATTAGAGACTTCAGTTCGGATACAGTCAGGTTTTCACTGTTGTATCGGTCATACAATAATTCTGTCTTTAGACGCGCCCACATGCTTTCACAACGGGCATTGTCATGGCATCGACCACCGGCACTGTTCATACTTTGGATGATTTCATATTTTCTCAGGGTGCTGCGGTAAAGCTCACTGGTATATTGGCTACCTCGATCGGAGTGAAGCACTGCTCTTCGAATTTCAGGATATGCGATAAAAGCGTTTTCTACCGTATGCTGGCAAAGCGTTGCCTTCATCGTGGTTTCCATTGCCAGCCCCAGTACTGCTGAATCAAAACAATCGAAGATTGCCGAAACATAGAGTTTTCCATCTTTTGCTTTGATTTCGGTGATATCTGTCACGCATTTTTCAAGAGGCTTTTCTGATGTGAAATTTCTCTTAAGAAGATCATCCGATTTACGAGCCTCACGGTCTGCTTTCGTAATTCCTTTCGGATTACGCTTAGGACGATGACTGAGACCGATTTTTTCCATGACTCTATAAACGGTACGCTCACTGGGGATAGGAATGCCATCAGGTCGTTTAAGAGTTAATGCCTGGAACATACGTACACGTCCATAGGTGTCGTTGCAGACATCCTCAGCATGGATTTCAAGCATGGTATCTGCAAGCGTCTGGTATTTCCACGGACGGTCTTTTACGGACAGATATTTATAAAATCCCTGGCGGCTCACATGTAGCATACGACAGTAAAAAGCCAGTTTTCCCTTGATGGTGCCATCGTCAGTCTTAATCGCAATGAATTTCATTCTTTCGGTCTTAGAGACTTCCGACGGCTCGCTGCGAAAAAAGCGCTGGCTTCTTCCAGAAACTCGTTTTCTTCTTTCAGACGACGAATTTCTTTATCCTGATCTTTCACGCGTTTTCGAAGCATGGTTAATTCCTCCGCAAGGCTCATGGCAGATTCTGGAGTATGGGCACCTTCTCCAATATCCAGTTGTCCGGTTCTTACGGCTTTAAGCCAGGTATGGATAGTCCCTTCAGGAATTCCTAATTCTTTAGCGGCTTTCGCACCACCGATTTCTTTTGCAAGCTTAACTGCCTGCACTTTGTATTCATGATCGTACTTACGTTGACTTCGTGCCATAGTTGGGCACCTCCTTATTCTTTTGATTATACTATGAAATCCTTGAGAATAGGCTGTCAACTTTATTTATACACCATCATATAATGCAGTCGTCTGCATACCTCACGAACTTTAGTTTTCGCTTCTCCAATTCCCAGTCTAACTCATTCAGTATAATATTCGCAAGCAGAGGAGACAGATTTCCACCTTGCGGTGTTCCTATCTCTGTTTCTTCCATATGCTCACCAACCATGACACCACTTACCAGAAACTTTCGAATTAGCGATAGCACTTTTCCGTCTTTGATTTCTTTGTTTAGAATTGAGATTAGCTTATTATGGTCGACTGTATCAAAGAACTTTTCCAAGTCGATATCGACAACCCAGTTGTATCCGTCATTCATATACTCAACAGCTTTTAATACCGCCTGTTGTGCACTCTTTTCTGTCCGAAAACCATAGCTATTTCTATGAAATATCCTTTCATAAATTGGTGTCAGCACCTGTGCTACTGCCTGCTGTATCAAACGATCTGTTACTGTCGGAATTCCCAACTTTCGCTTGCTTCCATCTTCTTTTGGAATTTCTACTCGCTTTACTGGTAGAGGGTTATATGCCTGATTTCTTATACTTTCTTTCAGCTGTGCGCCATTCGTTCTCAAATGAGAGAACAAAGCTTCACACTCCATTCCGTCTATTCCCGCTGCGCCTTTATTCTTTACTACTTGCTTATAGGCACGGTTTAGGTTGTCGTTTGATAGAATGTTATTAATAATCATACTTTGCTTTTCCATGCGCTGTTTTCGCTCCTTTTCGTGAGTCCCAACCACATAGTACTTGTGGTACTCCTCTCGGCATGTGTTTTGTCAAAACTCTCAATTAGGACGTACTCCAGCTGATTAACTGTTCTGTCCTTTGCTCCATCCGGCTTTCCCGGACTTCCTCGCTACTATGACATCTGCTGACTTCCTATGATTCGTTGTTACTATGGCAAATGAGACCACTCATAGGATCTCCCCGGTTAAAATACGCTATCTTTCCCATCATCTATCCGCCATGTCTACTACCAGTTCTTTGTTAGCTATTGGACTTCAACTTATTCAGCAGTCTTATCCGAACTGTAAGCCTTATACATGATTTCTGTCCGTCGGACCAATGGTTTGCCGCAGGCTTCCTTCAGATTCCGCTTTACAACGGACACCCTTGCCTTATTGGCTATGTGCTTCCCGCTAACAGGCGCACTTAGGACTTTCACCTCTAAGAATAACGTTCGCGCCGGGCGAACTGAACCTCACATGGCTAAAGTCACGTGCTTCTCAGCCGTTTTAAACGGCAAGACTAAATATCGGCGGATACGCCAGTAACTTAGAATTCGTGCGGATACGCACTTTTTCCATGCCGGATACGGCTGGTTTCCACATTACAGGTAGTCCGCTGTATATCTGCCTGTGTTTATGCTGCTTTTAAGTTATTTACTTCTACATAAAGCTTTCTTAAATCTGCATAAACACATGAGGTTCTACGCTTCACTGCAGGGACTTTTGCCTCCAGGGAAGACCTTTCCGTTTCCGGCAAGGGTTTTAAAAGTTCCCGTATCAAATATCTAGCTCCGATATTATAGGCTGCTGACAAGTCGCAGTTGTACTGTTTTCCTGTTCGAAAGATGCAAAGGCTATGGTTCTCCGGATTTCGCACTACCGCTCCACTTCCGTCACAGGCCAGCCTGCTGGTGTTACGGGCACTGACTCTGGACACACGAATCCCATTCCGATGTGCCTGGTGTTCACACAGCTTCTGAATATCCCGCTTTCTCCATAAATGAAGCTTTTGTTTCTTTTTTCCGGATATTTTCCCCTGCATTTCCAGATATTCGAACACAATTACATCCGCCTGGTATTCTAAGGCATATTTCGTGATCTCCGCAGCGATTTTGCGGGACAGTTCCATGTTCAGTCTTTTTGCATAATCCCATCGGCTTTGGACCTGTCTGGAGGAATGTTCTCTCTGAAAACGGCGGATTCTGCCAAGCACATGATACAAATGGTCTTTATCACTGAGGAAATTGATAAATTTCCGTCCCAGGATCGTGCCATCTGCCCGCATGATGCTGCAGACCGCATCCGTATTGATTCCCAGATCAACGCTGCATATCACCTGCTCTTTTACCAGTGTTTTCGATAGGCTTACTTCCTCTGTATAAGAAAACCGAAGGAAATATTTATGATGTCTCTTTTCCAGTGTTGGAGCGGATGCCTTTTTCCCGCTCCATTTCTTTCGCAGATATTCCATATCGGTATGAAGTAGTTTTACCTGGAACCACTTCCAGTCACGCCCATCAAACAGCTTTAAACAGGCTGCATCTTCTCCCTGCTCCGCTTCCTTATACATGACATCCCGATAGAATACCGGCATCGCATGATTCTCACAGACCAGCTTCGGCTTTCCTTTCAGGTCTCCCTTTTCCCACAAACCAAGGCGTGTTTGATAGGAGGACACCGCTCCAAGTGCGTGTTGAATGGCCGCCCTTCTCAGATAAGATGGCATCTTAGGAAAATGACGGTCAAACGCAAACCTGGCATGATTCTTTTTTGTCTCATGCACCAGATGCTCGGCCTCGTTAAAGCGTTTTTGTAAATTCCTGATTTCTGAAAGTTCTTTCCAGGTCTCTGCATACACCGGAATTAAATAGGAAACCGCTTTCCGAAAAATATCCAGCGTAGAGCAGAGCGGTATATTCTTTTGTTTAATTTCTACTCCATAGCTGGATACAATCTGCATAAAGTTCCCTACTTTCTTTTTTCCCTCTCTTTTTGTCCCTCCACATAGGCCATTATCTGATCCCTGCTTCGGTCACTTACGGTAACTGCACAATACGATAAATTCCACAGATGCCTCCGCAAGCTCATACATCATCTTTTTGCATTCTGCGTCTATCCCATTCTTCAGAAGCTGTTTTCGATAGTTCGTGCACCAGACAAGATGGTACTGCAAAGAATAGAGATACCATCTAGCATATGAAAGTGCTTTTTCTTTAATCGTAAATATATCTTTTTCCATATTTATATGATACCATATATTTCTATATATAGCAAACACCTGTTCTGTATTATGGTCAAAAATTTGGCACACCTAACTCATCACTAAAGTAACGAGAATGCGGTGTGCCGTTTTTCAAATGAAATCCGAGTTTACAATACTCTCTATGTAAGTGAAGGACCGGATTGCTGAGGATCTTTGCCAGCAGCACCTTGGCCAAAGACTTGGCAACCGAGGGCTTCTCAGCTAAAACTAATTTCATTTGCATCTGCTCCTTTCATAAAAATAAGCAGCCACACACCGTAGAGTGCATGACTGCTATGTAAAAAGTTCAAGAAGGATTTTTGCAACCTGACACAATTTTCTGTTCCTGAATCTCCATCAATATAAAAAATATCTCCATCATTTTACTTGTAATGACGGAGATATTATATTAAATACGGACATAGCCGGTAGATGGACCTGCACCAATTTTTGCGATATACCCACTCTTAACCAGATCCGTCAAAGTCCTTTCCACGGTAACTTTGCTTATATCAGGGCAAAGCTCCATGATTTCTTTCTTTGTAATCTTGCCAACCTTGCTATCAATAACTGCTTTAATTCTATCAGGCTTAGAAAGACTGCGATGTTTCAAATGCTCTACACGGCTTTCAAATTCATTATATGCTTTCAGCATGACACCAAGATAATACTTAACAAAAGGCTCATAGCTGTTTTCGCTCTCATGCCAGCCAGCAGAACTTGCTTGAAGGGCTTCATAATATGTTTCTTTTGTCTTTTCAATCAGCATTTCCATACTGACATATTTCCCAACGATGTATCCCGCCTTATAAAAAAGCAGTAAAGTGAGCAATCGGCTCATTCTACCATTTCCGTCATTGAAAGGATGGATACACAGAAAGTCCAGAATGAACATGGGAATCAGGACCAGTTTATCAATACGGTCAGCTTCCCACGCTTCAAGGAAGCGAGTGCAAAGTTCTTCCATCGCTTCCGCAGTCTGAAATGCGGGAACCGGAATAAAACGTGCTTTCTGATGCCCCTCGGCATCTGTTTCTGCAATTACATTATCGGAGTTCTTATAACTTCCACCGGCAGCCCCCTGTGAATAGGAGTACAGATCTCGATGTAACTGCAAAATAATGTTCGGTCTTGGATTGATATATTCATAGCCTTCGTGAATTGTGGAAAGCACTTCACGATAACCGGCAATTTCCTGCTCAGATCGGTTGCGGGGTTCTGCTTTTTTGCTTACCAATTCTTCCAAACGCTTATCACTTGTAAAAATACCTTCGATTCGGTTGGATGCTCCCGTACTCTGAATCAAAGCAACTTCTAAGAGTGTTTTCAGTTCATCTACATTGGCTTCGAGAAATAATTCCTGTTTGCCTTTATGTTCGTGAATGCTGCCAACCATCTGAACAATTTCAGGTGTCAGCAACTTCGCAGGACTTGCAATATAATCAAAGTCTCTCATAGGCATCTCCTTCATTTCAGATTTATCTCCATCATTTTAGCATCAAATGATGGAGATTTCAATAAGTATGATGGAGATAGACTCCCCACATCCACAGGGAATATACTCATTTGGGAAAAGTTTTTTGCAACCTTTAACTTCCTCTCCAAAACGATTTTGGAGGGGTTGTCAAAAATCAAATTTTGGAGTAGAATTTTATCTCTTACAGTGAAAGAGCTTTTTCGTAGCTTTTCATATAAGAAAAGCCGAAAACCCTTGAACCAAAGGCTTTCGGCGTTGTTCGCTGGCGTCCATAAGAGGATTTGGACCTCCGACCCCACGCTTAGGAGTTCATCCTGGTACAGAAAACAGCTTGCATTCTATGTCAATCAAAGTCATTCAAAGCCTTGATTTTACTGCTTTTTCTGTCAATTTCAGAAAAGATAAGAAAACCTGTTTTCATCTGAGAAATTACAGTTTGGGTGGAAAATGGTGGATTTTCCACCATTAGGGTAAAGCCAACCTGTTCCTTCCAATTATAAATGATGACTACCATTACCTGACATTTTACAGTAATGATTATTTGGTTTTCTTATTAGATTTATATTTATTATACCGTGCCTGCGGTCAACTGTCGATAACAAATTGACCGCAAATGTATTATTTTTTCTTGCTTTTACAACGGATGACTCAAGCCTTCTACGCTTCAAATACCCGGAAATGTTTCTGCACTGAATCATATTTCCCAGTTTCGTAATTTAGTATTTTCCATACCGGATTTAATTGTTCATCCGTTAGCGGAGCAACCCGATTGTCTTTATCCAGCCATGCAAAAATTATTTGTTCTGATTCTATCCAGGTTAAGTTTTTATCTTTCTTTATCTCATCAATATTGTCCTCATCATCAACATTATACCAAAAGAGCGAATACGATGATGTCATTTTTAACGCCGATCCGGATAACCAAGAAATTTCATAGTCATCACAAGGACAAATATGCATATCCTTCACATTGATAAATTTCAGGACCGCCCCTTCTTCATCCGTATCATATCGAAGATAGAGCATTAAATGATTCTTTTCAGAATCGTATTCTATATGGGTAATTCTATAATCGTGAAATTCTGAGAATATACCTAAGAATTCCTTGAAATACTCTTCATCTTTAATTACTTTATACCAGCCTTGTGTTTTCATAATGCAAATGCCCTCTTTATTATTTTACCAATTTCTCTATGCAATTCTCAATTTTATAGCAGTCCAGTTGAGGTAAATTTTTCTTTGATACATTAACACCATACTCTGGATCGGACTTTTTACCTTCATATCCACGATAGACCAATGCCGTTTTTGATTTATCGTTCCACGCATATGCCGGGATAGCGTACATTTCAGGATGTTCTCCATCTGTAAGCCGAATAAGCAATAAATATAACATTTTATCCGAAACATCAAATACGTCTTTTCTCATAAAGACATATCCTGTCGAATTTCTTATCGTTTTCACCTGGAACTTTAAAAAACCACTCTTTGTCTCCGCCACAAAGTCAATGCCATGATCATCTACTTCTGTTGTGTAGATACTCATTCCATAAGAAGCCAATGTCATCTTTGCATAGTATTCACCAAATGTTCCCAGTTTCTGTCTATTTTGAAGTTCATCTCTTGACCAGTTCAAATTATACATGCGGTTCCTCCCACAGATACTTTACAGCGGACAATAATTCAAAAATAAGAGGAGTCCCCGTTGGTTCTCCCCTAGTCACAGTTCCTATATGTATCTTAATTAACTAAAATTTTTCTGTCAAACAGTTTCTATGCTCGTTTATAATTTTCTCTATGCTCCCAAGAGTTTTTCAAACCATGTATCTACTGCAAAAATAAACTTATCTACATCCTTCCGTTCTGCCAGCATTTCCTGCAAAGATTTATGATGCACATATTTCTCCACATACACCCAGCAGGCAATGCTGCTGACCTCTGTGATGATATCAGCGAATATCTTTTGCATACTCTGCTCTAATCCTGCTACCTCTTCTTTGGAAACGATATCATACAGATCTGGCTTCTGAAATTCACTGTCCCTGCAGTGCTCATGGATCTCATCCATCTCTGACTTTACTTTATTGCGCACGTCTTCCGGAAGTTTCATATACTCCCAAATAAATGAGACCACATCCGCTGAGGTATCTTTTTTCATTGGCGGTAACTGTATATAATCATTCTTTTTGTCCATGTTCCCATTCTCCTACGAATTTTCTATCTTTTACTATTTTTGTGGATTATAAACCAAGTATGCAATGTCCCTGCTGTTTTCCTGCTCATGATCAATATGAAGCCAGAAGTCATCGATTCCACATTTTATTATTGGTGATGATATCGGATAAATATCCTCAGTCTCCATGTTCATGAAAACATCACAATGATACGTCCAGTCATTTTCATAACCGGTAGGCCAAAGTGCATCCGCAACTTTTTTGAGACAGTCCTGGCAGAGCTGTGCAGACAATCTTTCAGGATCTAAGACAGAGTTATCTCCATACGTCAATGTGGCTGTTGCAGTATGGCGTACTGGATCGCCTGCCACCATCCAGCTGCATTCATTCTCTCCATGTGTATTGATATTTGTGCTAAAACCGTTCGGTTCTTCCACGATCTTTCCATTATCATCATATTCATATACATTGGTATCTGCAATGTTCCATGTATTCAGGCACACCAACGCAATGCATCCACTCTTTTTATAATAATCAAAAATTCCCGGACGATTGGAACCGCATAAAAAACAATTTTCCTTATCTATCGTTGAAACAAAGTCTTCCGTCTCTGCCTTTGAAACTTCTGTATACAACGTTTCCATCTCAGAACTAGAATTAACTGCCCCTGATGCACAGCCACATAACAGCAGACCGCTGATAAATATAGGTAAGAATTTTTGAATGATCATACTGCACCCCTGTTTATTCTATTTGTCCGGGATAACTGAATAGTGAGGTACTATTCAGTGAATTACTATTTACAGCCTCATTATATATAATAGCCCTATAAAAGTAAAGGAGATGAGCCTGTGGATTACGGAAGATTAGAATTGAATATTGACCGCATTCTGAAAGAGAGAGGCATCTCCAAAAATCAGATATGCAAAGATTTAGATATACCAAGAACCAACTTTAACAGATACTGCAACAACAATTTCCATCGACTGGATGCCGGCCTGATCTGTAAATTATGCCACTACTTAGATATTGAAGTCGGTGAACTGATCACATACAAAAGGGCAGACTAAACACATCTGCCCACAATTTCGTTCTTAATCTATTGTTCTATATTATGATATCTTCATTGTCTTTGCAAGCGACGTAAACAATGCTGCCATCTCTGGATTTTCCAATACCTTCGCCAACAGTTCTGCATCTATACCACCTGGTACACTGATGCTGTTATTCGGTACTGCTCCTGCCTGCCCATGCATATCCGGATTGAGGTTTTCCTTATTATAAAATGCTCTTTCCATCATCTGTGCATTCTTCTTTCGATCCTCATCCAGAATATGTCCATATACTTCCGTTACCATATCTGCCTGTGCATGTCCGGAATCTCCCTGAACGGCCTTGATATCTCCGCCGCTCAATTTGAGCTTATAGGTTACCGAAGTATGTCTCAGGCTGTGAAATACAACATCTGGCAGACCTTCCTCATCTATGATCTCCTGCATTTTGTCGCGAAGATGGCTTCCACCGATCGGCATTCCAAAAGAAGTTGCCAGCACCAGATTATAATCTTTATATTCATTCCCTAATAGTTCCCTTGTCTGATCCTGCTCTCTTTTGAGCTCCATCAGACATTTTCCTACATAGCTTCCGGTACTGACATGGTCCGCTTCATCTCATCAGCATTCATCATCTATTCCTCTGTCTGTCGATCCAACCATTCATCAAAAAGGCAATCTATTATGAATGATTTTGGAAAGACCATTGCAAGATACAGAAAAGAACGCGGACTGAACCAGAGCCAGCTCGCAGAAGAACTGAAAGACTATAATATTTGTGTGAAACAGAATACGGTCAGTGCTTGGGAATCCGGCATCACTCAGCCCAGTGCCAAACAGCTTCTTGCAATCTGTGAAATACTAGATATTTATGATGTATCTACCATTGAAATAATGGCATCCTCTTCAAGCATGTATCTGATAATGACCGGAACCTTCGTATACTTCAGTTGCTGTGCTGCATACTTTCTTCTGTGACCTGAAATGATTTCATAAAATCCTTCCGGTCTCGGTCTCACAATCAGAGGATTGAGAATCCCATATTTCTTGATGGATTCCTGCAACTCTTTCATCTGACTGTCTGCCTGTACCTTGAATGGATGATTTTTAAAGTCCCTGAGCCGTTCAATCTCTATCTCAACGACTTTCTCATCTGGATCTCTTTGATCTTCTTTTCGTACTTCCATGTAATCCTCCTTTTCTTCTGGACAAAAAAGTGCCCAGACTAGACTTGTTACATCTAATCTGAGCATCTATCTTTCTCAGGTCTGAATCGTACAGACAAGAAAACCAAATTTGCATCCATTGACAACCCTTTTTCTTCCCTACACAATATGCCCCACATCCAGGTGGAAAATTATAATTTTCAAATGGGTGGCAAAATCTTATTTTGGGTGGATGAAATCCTTCCGTTTTTTCAATTCCGGGTGGAAATTTCCACCCAAGATACAAAAAAAGCAGCAATGACTTTTTCAATCATTACTGCTTTGAACTGATGTTCCCGGCGGGAATCGAACCCACAATTACAGCTTAGGAGTTCGTCCGAGTACAGAAAACTACTTGCATTCTATGTTAATCAAAG
>PVML01018693.1_pt1 | contig 16060 bp, 10 predicted proteins | sample 1853371 | NCBI WGS metagenome assembly PVML01 (sample SAMN08533508, study PRJNA380276) | Human gut metagenome, whole genome shotgun sequencing project. | isolation source: participant 1, chromium library | host: Homo sapiens | collected 2017 | reverse complement strand
TGTCGGAAATGCTCTGGTAACTGCCATTCACATATTTTTTCCACTGTCCATCTATATATTTTACCGGATACTTCGCGTACTTATTATCGGATACAGCCGTTGTTCCCATTCCTACACTCTTGTCGTACGTCCATGGCCACCAGCCACTCTTTTCATATTTATTCCAATAGTACACTTTATTGATATCCATCTGATTCTTCACTCTGCTGAATTCTCCGATGTCCTTTAATTGATTTTGACCGGACAAAATTTCATTCATCGAGCCGGACAGATCAAATACCATCATGGCATCCACTGTCTGTATTTTTTCAACTGTGCTCTGCGAGGTTGCAAGCGAACTTGCGTCAAGATCGATCTGATACTCTCTGTTCTCCCAATCAGTCAGTTTCGCTGTCTTATGATATTCCACATCCTTCTCCGTAAAATCAACCGGCTCCTCCGGTGGGATATCCGGCACGTCGCCGTCCACCACTTTGATCACGTCCGCATTCGGAAGCGTAAACTTCATGTTACAGTTTGCCTTTCCTGCACCGCGCTCCATATATAAAATGGTCAGATGATGTTCTTTGTTTTTGTCTGTCCTGTCAATATAGTTCCAGAGATCGGCCGTTTCTGTCAGAGCGTCATGGATACCGCCAAGATCAATGACCACCTGTTTTCCATCCAGAATTACCCAGAGATCATCATCCCCGGTAAAAGAATAGTTCAGCTCCCCGATATAATCTCCAAGTGTAAAGGTTACGTCATAGCGGATTCCAAAATAAAAATTATTATTTCCAAATGGCAGGAAATCCGCCCCTGCAGTTGCTGCCACATTGTCCTCTTTGTCTAAAACTTCTTTCAGTTCGTAAGTGTCACCACTTTGTGAAAATTTTAACCTGTATCCTTCTTTTACTGTCAGTCCTTTTGTCCCTGCCGCAGCTGCTCCGTCTTTCGGAAAAACGCCCGGTTCATTCACACTGAAAAGAACTTCTTTGTAATCATCACTTAACCCGGTAACGATTCCTGTTTTTTTGGCATTTTCTCCAGTTCCTCCGGTATACACGTTGATATGCTGGTCGTCTGTGGTTCCGTTTTGACCTGTTTTTTTCGTGACGGTGTCATATTGATTTTCACTTAAATTCTGGGATACCGTTCCGACCGTGAAACGGTTATCTTTTTGCTCAGACGGATAGTTGGAATCTGCATTGATACTCAGATCTGCCCTCTGCTGTCCGGCTGTGTCATAAGGGATCACCTCGTAGTCATAAAACGATGCCTCACCGATATAGTCCGTATTTTTTGCCTGATAAAAAACTTTTACAACACTGTCCTCATGGATCTCAATGTTTTCAAGTTCACTTTGGGAAAATGCTTCTCCGTTTACCTGCACATGATCCACATCCCAGTTTAACGCCTTATTGTAGTCGCTGATTTTTGCTCCCGGTGCCATCGTGCAGACATCATCGCTGTAAATTTTTGCACTCTGCTCATCCTGCGCCTGATATTTGCTGTTGTCATAATGTTCGATGGTCACGGTCACGTTGTTATCTCCATGATTGACGATGACATATTTTGAAAAATGATCCGTGCCAAATGTCACCTCGCCGTCGGCAGAAGTGTTCGCATTCATATCCAACATCTCATTTTTTGTCTCATCAAAATGATACACGCTCGCCGAATCACCCTCTTTCACCTGCGCAAGCGCTAACTGCACCTGCACGGTTGCCCCGGGCTCCACTTCTTTTCCATCTTTTACAAAGGAGATGTCATACGCCACAACCTCTTCTTTTTCTTTCGACTCGCCCTCCATCGCTTTATCGATGGATGCTTCCATTTCTGCTGTGACGGCTACCGGTGCCACGACAAGCTCTGCGCCTGCCGGAAGATCGGTCTCATTCGAAAGTGTCACGACCACGCGGACTGCGTCATTGGAATAGTCGAAGACGGTTTTTAATTCCGGTTGTTCTGTCTCCTCTGTTTTCTCCGTCTCCTCGATTGCTTCAGTCGCCTCAGTGCTCTCTGTGTTCTTGACTTTTTCTGTATCTCCCGTTCCGTCTGAATCTGATGATTGCTTATACTGCCCGCTTACATTACTCTCTGTGTCTGACAGATCCGCTGCATTCGAATCACTGTCTGCCTCTGACACATTCTCTTCCTGCCCTGCATTTTTTGTCTCCTTCAACATCTCTGTGGAAACTTCCGCAAAAACATCCGTGGTGTCTACACTTGTCGCATTGGTGACGGTCACATTGGATGTCAGCAACGTCAAACATAGCAGGAATGCTAAAACTTTTTTTACAATGGATGCAAATCTCATATAATCCTCCTTGCTTTTGCCCTTTGATCTACTGTTTTCTCTTCCAAAGATTTCATCCGGTGTATTTGCTTAAAATATTTTCTGTTGTTTTTACTTTTTCTATATTGATCTTGATTTTCAGATTTCGGTAAATTTTATTGTCCTGATAAAATTTTGAAATAATCCGGTTTGCGACCAACATTCCACCCTCATAGGTACATGCGGAAAGCAAAATCACATACTGCGAATCGCTGAACTGTGCCACCGCGTCCCCAGGACGGAGCGATTTTTTCAATGTCTCCACAAGATGAGGCATCGCATTGCGGATGCGGAACAGATTGACATCACTGACCTTGCTTCCGGTATACTCCCCCGCCTTTAAGGTCAGAAGCAGAATATATTCATTTTCATCAAAACGCGCTGTCTTTCTCACCTGAAGCCTGCAAATTTCCCGAAAGACCGGATACCCGCACAAAAACGCTCCCGCTGGATTCTGTTCTGCAATATCCTGATGTACCTGTGCAATTCCCTGCACATTTCCGCTTTTATTCTGTCTCAGTAATTTGTCATAAACGCCCTTTAATTTTGACAGTTCACAGATTCCGAGCTGCTGCTGCAACGTCCGGCATGCATTCTCGTACACTTCCAGGGCAGAACCAATTTTATTTTTTCCTGCCAAAGCCTTGATCAGATAACAATATAACTCTTCATCGAGACTTTCCTGCTGAAGTGCCTGACTGCAAAGCTGCTCCAGATTCTCATATTTTTCCGCGCGGACATAACATTCGCACAGATACCGGACGCAGTTTAAATACAAAGAGTGATAATAAGTATTCAGCATCATCACCCAGTGCATATCTGCAACTTTTGTCATGAAATCACCCTGATAAAGTGCAAGCGCCGCTTTTAGTTTCTGGATTGTCTCACCCTCTGAAATAGGTTTCTGCTTTGCCAATTCAAACATTTGTTCGAATCGTTCTGCATCCACTGCCACTTCCAGTCTGGGATTCCAGCGATAGGAACCATGATCGGTCAGGATAAAGTCCTCTTCTCCAAAGTTTTTCTTCAGAAGAACTCTCAGACGATACATCAGATTCTTCAATGCCCCTGCCGGATTTCCCGTTTCTTCCTCCTGCCACAACGCATCCGCCATGTCATAAAACGTCAGTGTCTGATTTCTGTGAAGAATCAGATACGCCAGTAAATTTATCATTTTCGGAGATCGTATTTCTTCCTCATTCACAATATGTTCTTCATTCCTTATCTGAAATTTCCCCAGAGTACGAATCGTCAGCATGCAGTTCTCCTCCTCTTTTCCGGCTCTGACTGCCAGATTTTTCCTGTAAGTCTAACATGCATGTATTGCTATAAAAGTCGAATACTGTACCTAAAAATCCTGGTTACTTCGACTTTTTTCTATTTTTATATATAAGGAAAACAATCAGTCCCACAACAAAAACTGCCGTGATACCGCCGATCACCGGCACAGCCACAGGTACAGATGCTGCATCGATCTCCTGCGCTGCAAGGTCTGCATCATTCCCATCCACATCACCGGAAACGGTGCTCTCATCCTCTGCTGTGTTCGCCAACGGTGTCTCGCTCTCTTCGATGGCGACAACTCCATCATTCCCATCTCCATCCACCAACGGTGTCTGCTCCTCCGGAATTTCAACATTGCTATCGTCTACGGTCTGGTCTTCATTATCATCTGCCGGAGCATTTACCGCATTGTCCGCTGCATTATTTGCTGTATTGCCTACCGGCGCATTCACTGCATTTGACGCATTATTTACTACATTTGCAGTAACACCGGACGGCTGGGCAGCTCCGGGAATGATGACCGTCTCCTCGACCTCACTTACGACTGTCTCTGTCCGTGTTGTGCCCGGAACCACGTTTGTCACCGTGCTGGTGATCGTCTCCACAGCCCCGGTGTAGCGGTATTCAAACGTTGCCGTGTTCTCTTTCCCTTTTTCCAGTTTTATAATTTTACTGCTCTCCGTCGGTGTATAATCCGAAACGGTCACCGGAGTGACCATAATGGTTTCTTCGGCATTTCCATAGATGATCTGTGGAGTTGCAATCTGTTCCTTCGTCTGACTGTCTATGAAACTCACCGTATAGGAAACCGGATCGATCAAACGCTTATAATCCAAAACGTACTCTGTATTCCGTTCCACCGCAGTTCCCACAACGCCGGAAAACGCTTTCAACCCATATGCTGCCTCTTTTTCATAGTGCAGGCAGTTAGAAAACCATGATGTCAGCCCTGCATCACTTTCCCAGCCAGGCACTGTAAAAGCAAGTGTATCTCCCTTTGCAACTTTTACTTTAATATAATTTTTTGTCACTTCCATTCCATCGGAAACAGTGATCTTATCTATATCAAAACTTGCAACATTTCCCGCACGGAATGTCACTGTATACATTCTTTTTTCCACCGCTTCTTTCTCCTCCGAAGCTTTCACCGTTGTCATTGGAAGCACCATCGCCATGAAGATAAAAACCATAAGAAAGCCTGTAATTATTTTTTTTACTTTTTTCATGACTTGCGCTCCACCTTTCTTTTTTTCACCGCAATCCCGACAATCACAATACCTGCCACCAGAACTCCTGCAGATACCGTCACTGTCAGAGGATCTCCTGTCCTGACACCATTTGCCAGTGGAACAAGCTGTTCTGTGACAGTCTTTGGAATCACTCTCTTTACAACCTTTGTCACCACATTGTCTTTTCCGTGCTCCGTCACATAATTTGTGATTACAACCGGCTTTCTGTCGTCTGCATAGTACGCCCGGAATTCAAATTCCATCGCACCTGCTGCACGCGAATAATCAATCCCATTTGCACTGTCCATGCCCTCGCCGTCTAAGGTCAACGTCACATAGACATCCGCCGATTCCCCCGGATTCAGCGCTGTCATATAACGATACTCATTCAGTTCTGTAATTTCAGCTAAACCTTCGGCACTTGCCACATTTTCTGCATAACCACCTGCATCTGCATCCAGCAAAGATGTCCTGTTCGTATCATTGCCGATCTCCACCTGAAACTCATATGCTCCACCAGACGCTTTTCCTGCTTCTTCCAAAGCATCCGTTGTCTTCTGCGAAATAAAAAAAGATGCTTTATGACTGTTTTGATTCTCAATTTTAATGACAACGGTCCTGCTGTCTCCGGGTGCCATGCCATCAAAAGCACCGGCAAGCTCTGCCTTATCTTTTGTATACACAAGCTGATTTTCCTCTGTCAGCTGCACAGTCTGAATTTCCGCCGCACTGACCACCGATGAGAATCCACAAGTCCAAATAAGCAACAGAACGGCTGCTATGTTTTTTATTTTCATATGCTCCAATCTCCTTCAACCGTTATCTTGTTTCTGAAACAGACAAAATCGTTCCATTTTCATCAAACTCCGGGAACACGCCAAGCTCTGCTGCGATCGTATCTTTTGCGTTATTCGCCTGAACTGCCGTAACTTCGTATTCTAACGTATAGACTGCATCTGCAAATCCATTTCCCATAGATTCCTTAAAATGAATTCCGTCCATAAAGTTTGTTGTCGTCTGCTCTGGAGCCAGCGGCTTTGTGTAGTACATCACCGTCTGCTCATCATCCTCATACCCGATGATCCAGTCCTGATTATGTACATAGATATCATCCGCCTCCCCTGCACTCACAAGTCCGCCGCTTTTTGTATCCCATGCATGATAAATAACTACTTTTACATACACATCATAACCATCCGGGATATCGTTTTGTACTGCCTTCGGCATGACGATCGTTTCCCCCGGTACGATCGTAACCGGTTCTTTTTCCCCGCCGTCTGCCAGTGCCACAGGCTGATCCCCGATCACCGTGACTCCCACACTCTTAATGGAAATATTTGCCACTGCCTTTTCACTTTTTGTATTCAGAGCTGCAAGCGTTCCGCCAACCATCGTTGCCAGGATCAATACTGCAGCGATTCCCATAAGCATGTATTTTTTCTTCACTCTCCATCTCCTCCGCTCATCCATTGAATTTTTTATAAATCCTTGTGTTATTATAGGTATCCCCGGTCACACAATGGTCACACGAATATTTTATGCAGCAGACCGCACGAAAAATGCACTTTGTTTCTTCAAGTACGCAAAAATACCTCCCGGCAGGTTCGGGGTTGTTACCCGTATCTGCTCAGGAGGTATCCTGTCATTTCAAAAATATTGATTTTTCTTCACATTTTAAGCAATCATTTTATATCCACTATCTCACATAGATATTGGAAAGATTGTCTAAAATCTCTCCTGCAACATCCGGTTTATTCATCGTGTAAATATGCACATGATTGACACCGTTGGCGATCAGATCAATGATCTGCTCTGTTGCATATGCAATTCCCGCCTGACGCATTGCTGCCGGGTTGTCTCCAAACCTGTCTACGATCGCAAGAAATCTCGGTGGAACCATATTGCCGGACAAAGATGTGATACGTTTGATCTGGCTTGCGTTGGTGACAGGCATAATGCCTGCTACAATCGGAACATCTATTCCTTTTTTTAATGCCTTGTACATAAAATTGTATAAAATGTTATTGTCAAAAAACATCTGTGTGGTGAGGAACTCGCATCCTGCATCCACTTTCTCTTTCAAATGGTCGAGATCTTCAAAAATCGTTGCTGCTTCCGGGTGTCCTTCCGGGTAGCATGCACCACCGATACAGAAATCACCCTGTGCTTTGATATCTGCGATCAGTTCACTTGCGTGCTTGTACTGATCCGGCAGCGGAAAATCTGCATTTGCAGGAATATCGCCACGGAGTGCAAGGATATTCTCGATATTTGCTGCCTTTAACTCCTCAATGACAGATGCCACCTTTTCTCTGGTGGAAGAGGCACAGGTCAGATGTGCCAACGCCGGAATGTTATTGTTACGTACTTCCTCTGCTAGCTTTACCGTATAATCAGATGTTCCACCTGTTGCGCCGTAAGTGACACTCATATATGCCGGCTTTAATGCCGCCATATCTTTTACGATATTTTTATAATTTTCCAACTGCGCACCCTGTTTTGGCGGAAAAAGCTCGCAGGAAATCGTCACTTCATCTTTGTTTAATAATTCTGTTAATCTCATCTTTTTGTTCCTCAATCTTCTTTCTTATATATTAAAAACTTCTCAGTTTATCCGTTCCATCATCCACCGTATTCTCGATTTTTCGTATCTCTACAAAATAGGAATAGTTATCGTTTACTTTTACTTCGCAGTGGTCACCTATTTTGTGCCCCAACAATGCTTTTCCGAGAGGCGATTCGTTACTGATCAGATTTTTCAGGGAATTGCCGCGGATGGTTGTGACAATTTTATAGGTTTCTTCCTCGTCATCATCCTCAAAATAGACGGTAACAGTATTGTTCATTCCGACTTCATCATCCGCAGAATCCGTGGAAATAATCTTTGCCGTTCTGATCATTTTCTCCAGATAACGGATACGGCTCTCATTCTGATTTTTGTCTTTTTTTGCTGCATGGTATTCAAAATTTTCACTGAGGTCACCATGCGCACGTGCTTCTTTGACTGCTTCCAGCGCATTTTTTCTCACAACCAGCTTCCGATACTCAATCTCTTCTTCCATTTTTTTTATGTCCTGTTCGGTCAACTCGTCATACATGAATCCCAACCTCCATTTTCCATCTCTATCGGTACTGATCCTGTACCATTCTCATTATGATCTGCAGATCTGTCTCTTATAAAAACACCTGTTCTAATGCGATTTTCTCCGGCAGACAGCGTTCGATCGCACTCCCTTTCCGGCAAACAGATAGCCAGACATCCCGTTCGACATTCCATGTTTTCAGATAATATTCTCCCACCTGTTCTTCCATCGTGGAAAAAGAATCCAAAGACATTGCGATCCCTGTTCCAACCGCCTTGATATAGGCTTCCTTCCTCGTCCATATTCCGGTAAAAGCCTCATCTGTCCAACATTTTTCCAGATATTTTCTCTCATCTTCTGCAAAAAAACGCTGTGCGATCTTCTGTTTTCCGGTGCGTATCAGCTCCACATCCACACCTACATCCTCTGTGCCAAAAGCTGCTGCCACATACATGCCCGAATGGCTGAGGTTAAACATAAGCGGAAGCCGTTCTCCCTGCCCTGTCCCAAGATACGGCTTCCCATTTTTACCATAAACGAATCTTACCTGTTGCAAAGACCGTGTTTGTCCGGTCTGCTCCAACTCTGCTGCTGCAGGCGATCCCACAGGTATTGTCTGCGTGTAACCATACTGCCGCAGACCGTATTCCAATAACAGACCTGCCCCAAAGGCACGAAGCCTGTCATCTTCATTTTTACATTGTTTTATTTTCTGTTGTCTGGCGCAGCACAAAAACTCCCACAGCTGTGGTTGATCTGATCTGTCACGCAAGGCACTGATATCTGAATAAAACACGCGCAGTTTTTTTTGCTTATCCACTACTTCTGATGCTCCTGCAGAACTTCTTTTTTTCGCCTTGTGGAATCCCAGACATTCTGCACACGTCTGGTCACGATCTCCGGAATAAACGGTTTTACAATGTAATCGCTTGCACCTAATTCCATCGTCAATACCTGTTGTTCTGTTGTATCATCCGCCGTGATGATCACCACCGGAATATTTAAGATCCTTGGATCATTCTTCCTTTCCTGCATAAAAGTCTGTCCATTCATGCCAGGCATCATCAGATCTAACAGGATCATATCCACTTTATAATTCTGTTCCTCTAAAATACGAAGTGCCTCTTCCCCATCTCCTGCCTGCAGGATACGGTAATCTGTTTCAAAAATACTCTCCAGCGATGCCCGGTTAATCTCCATATCATCCACGACAAGCATGATTTTCTCGTTTACCTCTTCTTCCATCAGTGCAAGACGGTACTTTGCAAGTTCATTGTCCATCTCCCGCTGGACCGTGATATCGTCAATGCATCCAAAAATAATATGGCGTTCCCCTACCCTGTTAATATACTTCAGGCGGAGCTTGATCCAGATTTCCCTGCCAGACTCGAGAAAACGTTTCACTTCACATTCCGCAGTACTTTGATTCTCCACAACCTGTGCAAAAGTATCCATAAACCTTTCTCTGTCAACATGATCAATGGATCCCTCAATCTCTTTGTGCACACGGTCTGTGTCATGATAACCAAACATGTCAAAATAAGCGTCATTTACACGCACCACTTCAATATTTCCGTCGCTGTACTCATAAATTGCGGCTGCCTGCATCATGTTGGAGAAAATCATTTCCATCTGCATATTCGCTGTCCAGATGGCATTCGTATCGTTGGATGTTCCTCTTGTCTCATCATCTTCAAAGTATGGCTGTTCATACAACAGCTTTTCATATTCTTTTACCGGCATTGGTCTTGCAAAATAAAATCCCTGCACATATTCGCATCCGATGCTGTGCAGAAACGATACCTGCTCTTTGCGCTCCGCACCCTCAGCTACGACCGGCATGTTCAGCCACTTTGCCATGCGGACTACCGATGCCAGAATGTTTTCACTCCTGCCATCATCTCCGGAGCCATCCAGAAACTTCATATCAATTTTCAGGACGTCAACCGCAATATCTTTTAGTACATTCAGCGAGGAATAACCGCTTCCAAAATCGTCCATTAAAATAGAAAAACCTTTTTTCTGCAGCTGCTCCATCATCTCTTTGATCGCTTTTGGGTTTCCTGTATATGCACTCTCTGTCAGCTCTAACTGCAGCCATTCCGGTGGAATATTGTATTTTTCTGTCAGTCCACAGATCACATCCACAATTTTTGGATTATAAAGACTTACACGAGAAATATTGACGGAAACCGGAAATACTTTTCTTCCCTCATCTCTCCATCCCGCAAGCAGCTGGCATGTCTTTTCCCAGACATACTGATCCAGCTTCAGGATAAAACCGTTCCGCTCAAATACCGGGATAAATTCTCCCGGCGATATCATCCTGCCATCTGCTGTGATCCATCGCACCAAAACCTCTGCTCCTGCAATGGAATTTCGCTGAAGTTCATATTTGGGCTGCAAATACAGCACAAACTCTTCGTTCTTCAGCGCATTCTTCATATTGTTGATGATGCGCTGCTCCTTGATGATATCCTCACTCATCTCTTTTGTGTAAAAGAAATAGTTCTGGATATAATTTCCCTTACAGTTTTTGGATGCAAGATTGGCTTTGTCATACATTTCGTTGATGGAAAGATCACGGTTTTTCACAAGATATATCCCAAAGAAAGGCGTGATATCAAAATCCAGAGGATATTTTTCCATCTGATTCGTGAATTTCTTCACAAAGTCTGTGATCTCTTTCTCATTATCATAAGAAAAGCATACCGCAAAAATATCTGCCTCAATTCTTCCATAAGTAATATAACGATATTCTTTTTCCACATTCTGCAGATAATCTGCCATATACTTTAATAAATTATCACCCTCATCCATTCCAAAAAAGGAATTGATCAGCTGGAATTTTTCAATATCGATCCTGATGAATGCAAAATCTTCCGTACCGAAAATATTCAGCATATTTCTCGTATTATAAAAGAACTTTGATTTGTTCAAAATGCCGGTGAGCACATCATACTCCGCACGGTACTTTAATTCATCATCCACTCTCATCTGACTGCGATCGATCACATTCTTTACACGAAAACGCACAATCGTCGGATCATAAGGTTTCCGCATAAAATCCCATGCTCCGTATTCCAGACACTTGCACTCGATCTCATCATTGATGTCTCTCAACATTGCGATCACAGGTATATTCTGATACCTTGCATCCCTGTGAAAAATTTCTAAGAGTTCCAGTCCGCTCATGTCCGGCATGATCAGGTCAAGAATGATCACAGTTACCGCCTGATACTTCTCCTCTAAAACTGCTAATGCATTCTGTCCATTTTCTGCTTCAAGCACGATATAATTGTCATTTAAAATTTCCCGCAATGCAGTCCTGTTATGTCTTGCATCATCCACAACTAATATTGTATGTTTTCTTGTCATAAACCTTTGTGCCAATCCTTCTCCATTTGTAGTGGTTTCAGCCACCTGTCAAAATCTTTTTTCTTCCGTACATACCATATACTATATGATAACAGACTTATTTTTCCTTTTCAATACAAGAATTTTTATCTGTCGTTTACTTAAAAATCCATGTAAGAGAGATACATCTCCTCAAAATCATTTTCTTCTGCCAGATTGATGACATCTGCCATGGTCTGGATTTTTTCAAGTTCTTCTTTTGAAATTCTGCCAAGTAAAACCTCTTTTGTCCCTGCAAGAACTGTATTTCCGGCCGGGATCGTTTTCATCTCCAGTTCTTTCGGGATCAGGCCAATCCCTGCCGCCTTTTTGATATCTATCTTTGTTCCAAATCCACCTGCAAGATAACAGTTGTCCACTTCGTCAAACGTAATGCCCGCCTTTTTTACTAAAATATCCACTCCTGCACGGATTGCCGCTTTTGCCATCTGAAGTTCCCGTATGTCATTCTGTGTGAATTTTACTTTTTCTGCCAGCTTATATCCGGTGTCAAAATAAAGATCCGAATATGTTCCATGTTCATCGATCATCTGATGCTCCCGGAGTTCATACACCAGATCGATCATACCTGTTCCGCAGATTCCGATCGCCTGCTGTTTCTTATTTTCTCCATCTGTTTCACCGATCACCTGAAATCCGGCTTTCCCTGTCTCTTCCATGAAAACATGTGAGATCACTCCCGGAATGCTCGCCATGCCACAGGAAATATTTCCGCCTTCAAACGCCGGTCCTGCAGACGTGGACGTCACATACATATGACGGCAATTTCCAAGCACCATCTCCCCATTCGTTCCAATATCCAGCAGCAAATGATATCCTTCGGATCTGTGCATATTCATTTTTGCAATGCCAGCCATGATATCAGCCCCTACAAACGCTGAGATCCCAGGCAAAATCACAACTTTTGTATCCAATTCTTTCATTCCAAGAAAATCCGCAGCACTGCCTTCCATCCATGAAAGGTCAACTGGCAGAAAAGGCGCCACCCCCAGTGTCTCACATGAAAATCCGCGAAGCAGATGACACATCGTTGTGTTTCCTGCGATCACGATCCTTTGTATCTGTGCCACATGGATTCCCTCTTTTTCTGCAAGTTCACCGACCAGCTTCTGTAAATCCTGCCGGATGCAGCGCTGCATCTCCCATTTTTTCCCATTGTTAGAGGCATCTATCCTTGAAATCACATCTGCACCGTAGGTTCTCTGATGATTGACCGATACTGCGGTCTGACAGTCCGCTTCGGTTTTCAGGTTCACTAACAAGGCTGCCAAAGTCGTGGTGCCGATGTCGATACAGATTCCATAAATTGCATTTTCTGTTTTTTCTGCCGTTCCTTCTGCTGTATTTTTCAGAATTTCTTCTGTTCTCTGATTCTCCCACTGCGAAAGGACTTCTATCGTTTCTTCCAGTTCCGGAATTTCAACTTTGTATTCTTCCGTTGGATATGACTGGCATGCCAGACGATAGCCTTGCTCCAACTGCTTTTCCGATAAAAACTCTCTATCCTGCTTCGTCGGTTCTGTTGCTCCGCTTTTGTACCGCACAATACATTTTCCGCAGGTTCCGTTTCCGTTACATGGAGCACTGATATATCTGTTTTGCTGCTGTAAAATTTCGCGCAGGCTTTTCTGCGGTTTTGATCTGTCTATAATCATTTTTTCCTTCACCCTGAAAAATCAACAAATCAGCATAGCCTCCTCGATGGAAACAGTGCTGATTTTTGTATTTTATAGTTTTTCAACTACGACTTTGCAACGTTTTTTACAGAATGCAATTCCGTATGCAAGAAGATCGTTTCGTCCATCCTCACGGAGTTCTGCGTCATATCTGTGATTCTTAATCTGCTCCATAGCTCGTTCACACGCCTTGTCAAGTTCATTCATGGAATGTGCGTATTTCAGTTCTATCACGATTCCAACATCTGGATTCTTAGGCTTAAGCAAAATATCTGCATATCCATCACCAGATTCTCTATTCGATTTAACCGCCCAGCCCGAATAATTTTTTAAAATACCGATCAGAATACCATGATAAAAAATCTCTTTTTCTTCGTTTCTTGCTTTCGTATCTAAAACGCTGATTGTTTCGCCAAGAAACATCGTAAGTTCCCGCTGGATATCATCTGTCTTTCCTTCAAGAAAACCCCTGTTGATTTTTTCCGTAGATGCGTGGTCATTCGCAACTACCTGGTCAAACCAGTCACGGATTTGTAAAAGAAAGACTTCCCTGACTTCCTTGTTTGGAATGATCAATCTATACATCCCATTTTCTACATCACCATTTTTTGTGAGATATCCGGTTGTAAAAAGAACACTCCACAAATTATCAATGCTGTTATCAATCTCGTCGTAGGTCAGATCCAAACGGATTCTCTTTTCGACTGCCTCTCCCACAATCAATTGTTCGATTTCATCCTTTGTAGTTTTATCTGCCATGTCGATAAATCGTTTTACAAGATCATTTCCACTACTGTTAATCCAATATGCCTTTGGCTGCGATTTAGCCTCACTTACCAAATCGTCAACATAATTGATTACATCCCATGGGCAATAAATATCTGCATTACCAAAACGATAGCCATCATACCATTCCTTCACTTCTGTGAAATGCTTCTGCAGATTGTAATCTTCCAGCAGTTTTTTTACTTCTTCATTCGTAAAGCCGAATTCTTCATCATATCGAACATCGTCTGCCGAATAAACCTTAAAATTATTCAAGCCAGTAAAGATGCTCTCTTTGGAAACCCGAAGGCATCCTGTTAATACAGCAAACTGTAGAAAATCATTTGTTTTAAGTGCTTCACCGAACAATCCACGAATAAGTGCCACCATTTCTCTATAATAGCCATGCTGAAAGGCCTTATCAAGTGGAACATCATACTCGTCGATCAAAACAATCGTTTTCTGACCATAGTGTTGATATAAAAGTTCTGAAATTTTCTTAAGTGAGAATTTCAGCTTCGTTGCAAGAGTAGTTTCCTGTTCCCCTTGAAGTGAAATCAAATCACGATATATATTCTTTTCGTCATTGTCCAGTCTGCTACTGTTCAGCAAGAACTTAAATCGTCTCACCTCGCCAGCAATCAACTCACACAGGGCAGACCGTGCTTCTTCAAATGTTAGTCCATCTACACCTTTGAGAGACAGAAATATAACAGGATACTTTCCCATATATTCCTTACAAAGTTCTTCATTCTGCGAAATATAAAGGCCATCAAATAATGCTGTGTCTGTTCCAATCTCGAAAAAGCTCTTAAGCATACTCATATTTAAGGTTTTTCCAAATCGGCGTGGTCTGGTAAATAAATTCACTTTACTCCAATTTTCAAGAAGCTGCTCTACCAATTTTGTTTTATCCACATAATAAAAGTCTAACTTCCGAATTTCCTGAAAGTTCTCAAAACCGACTGGAAGCTTTTTTAATTCCTGCATATTTTACACGCTCCTCCGAGGCTTTAGTCTTAGGATTGGGTTACATACAGCAAGGTAGACCTGTCCTAGTGTGGTTTAATTTTACCATTTAGTTTGACAAGTATCAAGCCGATAAGTCGTTGCTAAACAAAAATAACACCGATTTTCATATGTTAGTTTCTTTATGAACAAAAGCAAACGAGACATTTAAATGAATATTCAAAGAATCCGAGATTTGAGAGAAGATTCCGATTATACACAGGAATATATTGCAAAGCTGCTGAATGTAAACCAGCGCACTTATTCCAGATATGAAAATGGAGAACATGCAATTCCACTTACAATACTTTCTTTTCTTGCAGACATCCAAAAAACCCATATCAGCGAATCAACGCTGATATGGGTTTTTTTTATACACAACCTTCTCCAAAGAATGAGTACTCTTATTTATTGCTGATAGCTGCCTGAGCTGCTGCTAAACGAGCGATTGGTACACGGAATGGTGAGCATGAAACATAGTCCAAACCAATCTTGTGGCAGAACTCTACGGAAGATGGATCTCCACCGTGCTCTCCACAGATACCAACATGAAGTTTTGGATTTACTGGTTTACCAAGTTTGATTGCCATATCCATTAACTTACCAACACCGTTCTGGTCAAGTTTTGCAAATGGATCGTTCTCGAAGATCTTTGTATCATAGTAAGCATTTAAGAACTTACCAGCATCGTCACGGGAGAATCCAAATGTCATCTGGGTTAAATCGTTAGTACCGAAGCAGAAGAAATCAGCTTCTGTAGCGATCTCATCAGCAGTAAGAGCTGCTCTTGGGATCTCGATCATAGTACCAACTTCGTACTCTAATTTAACGCCTGCTGCTGCGATTTCAGCATCTGCTGTCTCAACAACAACTTTCTTAACGTATTTTAACTCTTTAACTTCACATACAAGTGGAATCATGATTTCTGGTTTTACTGTCCAGTCTGAATGTTTCTTCTGTACGTTGATAGCTGCACGGATAACAGCTTTTGTCTGCATCTTAGCAATTTCTGGATAAGTAACTGCAAGACGGCATCCTCTGTGTCCCATCATTGGGTTGAACTCATGTAAAGAAGCGATGATGTTCTTGATTGTCTCAACGGATTTACCCTGAGCTTTTGCAAGTTTCTCGATATCTGCTTCTTCAGTTGGAACGAACTCATGAAGAGGTGGATCAAGGAAACGAATTGTAACTGGGTTACCTTCCAATGCTTCGTAAAGTGCTTCGACCTCTCCCTGCTGATATGGAAGAATCTGCTCAAGAGCAGCTTCTCTTTCTTCT
>PVML01017535.1_pt1 | contig 16198 bp, 19 predicted proteins | sample 1853371 | NCBI WGS metagenome assembly PVML01 (sample SAMN08533508, study PRJNA380276) | Human gut metagenome, whole genome shotgun sequencing project. | isolation source: participant 1, chromium library | host: Homo sapiens | collected 2017 | reverse complement strand
TTGATGTTGAAGAAATAAGATAAGAGATTTATTGGTTTTGAAAGAGGTTATATAATAATGGCTAATAGTTTAGAGAAATTTAGTAATGATTTTAAAGAAACAATAAAAGTAATATTTAATGAAACTGAAGGTAGTGAATGGTATAAAGAATTTGAGAAAAAATTTAACAAAATAAAAGATGAAGATGATGAGATAATAGGTAAGCATGGCTGCAGCATAGGTGCGATGGAATTAATGTTTTTTATAAGAAAAAGAATGAGAGATGAGGGATTAGCACCAAATATAATATTAGACAATAATGGATTGGAGAAGAATAGTAAGGAACATTACAATTTTATAATTAATTCTATTGAGGAATGTTCGCCTAAATTTATAGAGAAATTTCCTTATACATATAACACTGATATTCATAAAAAAAGGGCTTGTTTTATGAAAGAAAAATATGATGTGAGTTATAATTTAAGCTATGATTATGATGAGTGGAATTATGAAAATATAATCAATCAAAATCCGGAAAGAATAAAGTTTAATTCTGAAGATTGGATAACAAAGGAAGGACACCTCTATTATAATGAATTAGACCACTATTTAACTTATTATGTGGGATTAATAAAACAACAGAAAAAAGAAATGAGAGATAAAGACACTGGACTTAATGAGATAAAAGGAGAAATAGCGATATTAAAAAATATTAGAAAAAATTAAATAACACTCCCCAAAGGCGAAAAAACCCGACCTCTCCGACATTATAATAAATAATAGACGAGAGGTCACCTTGTCTAAAAATAAATGAAGTTAATAACAATAGAAAATGTCTATAGATAAGGAGAATCACAATGGCAATTAAATTTAAAGAGATAAGAAGATTTCTGGCAAGAAACATAAGATTATCAATCTGCTTTTTAGACGGGCATTATCATAATTATCTGTTGGTATCCGATATTCCGTCTTCAGAATATGATGAGTTCTATGTGTACGGAGTAGGTATGACTGATGTGGAATTTTCGCTGGATATTTATTCAGAACCAGATGAAATAAATGGGGAAGTAAATATATCTGGTAGGAATTTTACAATACAGCCGGCGATAGAGATAGTATTGTCTGATAGGCCACGGGATATTGAAAGAAACATTTGTGATAATCTGACATTTAAAGATTTAAAGCCGTATTTACAGGTTGTTGGTGAGTTCAATATTGTTAATAAGCTGGGCTGGTCAGATGAACCATATAAGTACAGAGAAAAGATACCAGAAAAATATGACAATATGTATGTGTATGGCATAGGAATGGAGGATAACCCTAGTTTAGAAGAAACATATACAGAATTAAAACATGACACTCACCTTAAGAAAAGAATGGTGCTGGTGCTTTCGGACAACCCAAGACAGAACTAAATGAAAAAAAGGGGCGGATAAATTGAAGTGTAAAAATTGTAAATACAAAACCAATATAGCAAATACGAGTGAAACAGGTTCAGCAATATGCTCATATCCAAGCTCGTGGTTTCCTGTAAATATCGAAGATAACTGTCATTTTATTCCAGAAAAAAAGGAAATTACTTGTAGTGATTGTTCCAGATTGCATGAAGATATGGCGTGTTTTAGCTGCACTGAAGATGACAGTGCAATATTTAATGGGCAGTTGTGTAGAGGATTTATAGATAAAAGAAAAGAAGAATTGAATCGTATTCTTATGTTTTGGAAAGTACAGGGATTTTATGACCGTGAAAAAATAAATGAATTAATCGACGAATTTGAACAGTTTTATGATAGTTTTTTTAAGCAGGAGTAATACATTTGAAGATAGTAGATAAATGTGAAAAAGAGGCAGACATATATTTATGGATATTACAATAGATGATAATAGAAATGTATATGTGGTTTCGGATATTCATAATTATGCGGATGGATTTAAAAGGCTGTTAAAGAAGATACAGTTTAATGAGAGTGATTTGCTGATTATTGATGGAGATATATTTGACCGTGGAGATAAGCCTGTAGAGCTGTATTTTGAAATATTAAAATATCCCAATATACAGGTGATACAGGGCAATCATGATGTCTGGGTTGCAAGGCAGATTATTGAACAATTCGGACATAGAAAAACTGGAGAATATATTTCTTATAATACAGTGGCTATTATGGAGAAGCGGCTGACACCTGTTGATATGCTAAGACTTGCTGAATGGATACAGGAAAAGCCATATTATATTAATCTGACCATTAATGGCAGGAAATATCAGATAGCACATGCACAGACATTTTTGACGCCTGAGCGTATGTTTGATAAAAGAAAGATATATATGGGAGACGGGCATTATGAGTATTTTATCAGAGGTATGGAGGAACAAGAGCAGTTTATATCGGTTGTGGGACATACTGTAACTGATAACAGGAGAATATGGGTGTCTCCTTCAGGACGGACTATACGCATAGATTGTGGAGCTGGTTATAAATGTTATGGTAAAGAGGGAACACTGGGGGCAATAAGGTTAAATGACATGAAAGAATTTTATATTAATTAATAAATTTTGATAAATGGTGGAAAAAACCGACCAAACTGTTATTATAATAGAGAATACAATATATTATGATTAACACGAGGTGACATATGGCAAAGAGAAAGATTCAGAAACCAACACGTTTTGAGCGTATGTATAAGGTGTGGGATTATCTGAGAAAGAATACAGACAGAAGACACCCTACCAGTATTGCTAAGATGAGGAAAGACGAAAATATAAATGCGTATATTGGTGATAAGGAGACTATTAACAGGCTTTTAAAAGATATGGCAAATATTATGAATCTGGAAGATGGAGGAAGTGATTATAAGCCAGAGGCTGAGTGGCGGCTGTATTTTGATGGTTTTAAGAAGTTTTACGGTGATAAGGAAAGATATGAACGGGATGATTCTGATGAAGATGATTCTTATATTGCAAATGTAATGCGAATAAAGAACCTTTACTATAACAGAACATTTTCTGAGAAGGAGGTTGATTCAATTATTGAGGGGATTATGGCAACAAGGACACTGGATTCCAAGTCGGCACAGGAGCTTGTCAGGAAGGTTGAAGACAATATGACTACGGTATTTTATAAGAGAACGCCGAGACATATATGTAAGGTTCAGGAGCCGGAGCTTGCAGACAGGGAACTGCTGAAGGACAATCTTGCCATTATACAGAAAGCAATTGATGATAATGTGAGAATACAATTCAGATTCAATGGCTATTCTTATGAGAAAAAGCTGGAGCCGGTCAGGGAAGAGTCGGACGAGCTTAGCCCATACTATATTGTTGCGAGTGGTGGAAAATACTATCTGCTGGCGGCTAAAGAGTATGAAGGTTACAAGCCCAATATGTCTATATGGCGGATTGACCTTATGACGAGTATAGAGATTCCGGGAAGGAATGACAGGCTTCATATTAAGGGGATACCGCGTATTCCAAAGAAAAATGTTTCAAATCTTCCAGAAAAATGGTCAGAAGATTTTCAGTTGAAACATCTTAATATGTCGTTTGATAAGCCGGTTCCGGTAACACTAAGGATTAAGAGTGAAAAATGTGAAGACAATCCGAAAAAGAGAGTCCGTCCCGGATATACATTTTTGCATGACTGGTTCGGAGATTCATTCACATACATAAGAACAGAAAAAGAGCCACCATATGACGATATCGTCAGGGTGGAGTGTTCACCTTATGGTATGGCACACTGGGCATTGCAATACAGTGAACTTGTGGAAGTTCTTGAGCCGGAAAGTCTGCGGGAAGATATAAAAATTAAGATAAAGGCGTTGAATGAAAAGTATTCATTGTGAAAAGAAGTTAGATTAATAGGAGGGAAGTGGAGTTTATGTCAAAAGTATCTTTTGTGATTGGAGCGATGGCTTCTGGTAAAACACATTTCATAAAACATTTTTTTGCTTATAAGGATGTTGATGTTTTAAATATTTTTGACTATCAACAAAAGGCATATAAAGAATCTGGATTTGGAGAAATGATGCCTATAGGAGTTCAATTCAGATGTTTGATGAAAGCTAATGATATGCTTCTTAACGATATCATAGAAAAACTGAAATGTGGAAGAGATGTTGTCGTAGAACAGACATTTTTTAAAGCAAAGCGTCGAATTGTTTATGTTGATGCAATACGTGAATCTGTTGATGCAGAAATGGAAATATATGTTATGTGCCCAAGTGATGATAGATGGCAGAAAAATATTAGAATAAGAAATTTGGAAGAGGGGTGTGGCTCTTTTAAGATGAATACTTCAGAGATAGAATTTCCGAATCCGATTGAAGGATTTGATTCCATTTATGAGGTGTCAGAAGACGGCATCAAATTAAGATTAGATCCGCCTTTGGATGAGCAGTTCCTGATAGATGCAAGAAAACAGATTACAGACGAAAAAGAGAGAATAGAAAAAGAAGATGATAAATCAAGGAAACGTAAAGCTTTATTGGAGAGTATGAAAACACGACCGTTTTGGCACTATTGTGAAGTGTGTGGAAAGAAGGAGTTTTTGACTGACGAAGATGCATTCAATAGAGGATGGGATTACCCGCCTAAAATGGGTTCCTTTGGGCTGCTTGGACCTCGGACATGTGGGAATTGCAAAATGAGGGATACTTTGTACTGGAAGATACAGACATCTGGGAAGCTTCCGATAGTCATAGAAGGAGATTTGAACGATAAAGATCTTATTACTTGGAGACGTATAAAAGGAGAACCGGAGAGCCTCCTTAACGAAGAAAATCAGTAATGGGAGAACTTTACATTAATCAATGGAGGAATGTTGATGATTGATATAACTATGTCAGATGACTACAGGGCTTTTTTAGAAGAACTTAATTATAAATTCACAGATTTCCAGACAGCAACTCTTGTCTGGAATGACCCCATGAAAAGCAGACAGCAGAAGCTGGAGGCATTGGCTTTATTAAGAGACACTACTAAAGATATTGTACTTAAGAAGCAGCTTACCGAAAGAATTGAATATGAAAATGAACTGTCAAAAGGTGAAGTAGACATAGTAAATCCGTTCAGACCGGAAAGATTTGAAGGTGCATTTTTTGAAATCCCATTTTGTTATAAGTCAGCAGGTACTCCAGTGAAGGATATAGTAGATGGAACATATGGTATACTTTCATTTGGAGAAGATGACTGGAATGATTATCTTCAAGAGATTAAAGACAGAAAATGGGAAGTTGATTATTCAGATATTCAGGCTGTGGTTTTATATCCAATAAAGTCGGAGTACTGGGATCATATGCATTGTAATCCATTGCATCTTCAGATGGAACTGCCGCCACATATGGAGAACAAAGAGGAAGATTCAGCTTATAGGAGAGCCATGGAAGCACTTAGTGATTATTGCTTTTACAAAGGAGAGCGTAATACTGATGAAACAGCCAAACGGTGTATGAAGGAATATGCCAAGACTTGAGCAGGATAATATTTGGAGGTGCCTGATGATAGAAAATTTTATAGACAGATTTGTTCCATCTAAAGATGAAAGAGAGTTTCTTAAAGACAAGAGTGTTACATTTTCGGATGTGGAACAGGCAGAAATAATAATTAATCATGAGTGCTTAAAAAATTCAGAGAAAAAACAGGCAGTGCAAGAGTTGAAAGAAACCATATCAGATAAAGAATTGATAAAGAATTTAAATAAGGCAATTGATGAAATACCGGATTCGGAGAATTGCTGGCACGAATCGGGTATGAAATGCTTTTATAGAAAATTTGATATTCCACATAATTTCAGACATGGGGATATAGTAAGAGTTGTTGATGGGAAACATGAAGGGAATATCGGAGTAATACTTGGGCTTACAGATGAAGAGTATGAGAAACTTAAAGTCAAAAAGGGTGATTACAGTGATATACAAATATGTATTGATGTCATATTCAGAGGATATGATTATCTTGGAGAATTTTCACACTCGCATGTTAATCCAATATATATTGAGAGAATCCAGCTTCCAGAAAGTGATGCAAGGAAACATTACATCGACTATCTTGTGGAAACATGCGATAAACAGTATTTATCAGATTATAATACAGCTACAGACAAAGAAAAAATAAAACAACGAATCCACATTTTGTCTGCCGTTATGTGGGCACAGGAACATCATAACCAAATTATGTATCTGGTGGATAGTGCAAAGGATAAAGCTTGTTTTCAGGAGATGCTGATGGAACATTATTATTTTGACAGAGAACAGGCATGTGCTATTTCGGATATGAGAATGAGTGTGTATACAGCATTAGAAAAAGATAGAACAAAAAAGGAAATACAGGAATTATTAATGAAAATGTAATTATAAGAAAATGGAGGGCGTCAGATGGAATTAAAACAATCAGATACGATAAACAGATATGATAAAGAAATGAAATCACAAGAGGAGTTAAAACATTTTCAGGAATCAGCGGCACTTTTTTATAAAGACGCACAGGAATTATACAAAGAAGATGTTGAAAGAAGAAAGAATAATTAAAGGTGAAGTATGAGTATTGAGTATAATGTGCTTAATATATTAAAGGAACACAGTTCCAAAGAGGCTGCAATAACGCTGAAGGTTACTGATATCGTTACTTATATGCATAGGGAATATGATAAAAGTATTACAGATAAGCAGGTCAGGAAAGCATTAAAGGATTTGACGGACTCAGAACTTAATCTGCCTGATGAACAGAAGGTAATCAGATACAGGACATATGACAATGAACGCCGCAAGACAGATTATTATTATAACAACATTATAACCGATGTAGAGTTTAAATTCCTAATTGATTCTGTGTTGTACAGTAACATTTTTAATAATGAAAGAGCACTGGATTTAGCCGGACGGATTCAGACTTTATCAGGGAAGAATCTGAAAGATATAACACCTTATGCAAATGCTTCTTTCGGGCGGACCAGATATGCACAGAATACAGATGTTTTGGCAAACTGCCAGCTTATAATTGAAGCCATTAAAAATAACAATTACATAGAATTTGACTGGAATGTATATGATGTTAAGAATAAAAATGTTTATCTGCATTTTCAGGGAAGAAGAACGGTGATTCCTATAAGACTTATGCTCAATAATGGAAGATATTTCTGTCTGGTAAGATACAGGGACAGCAGGAAAGTGTATACATACAGTGTTGACCTTATGACCGGATTAAGAGTAAAGGAACAGAGGAAAAGTGATGGAATAGGCTTTCATAACCTTAATATACCATTAGAGAGAGCAGTATATATTCTGAATCACCCTTACATGATGGGCGGTGAATTAAGGTCTTATATTGTCAGGATAGACAGGGAGTATTTTTCAAGACTGATAGATGATTTTTCATATGAGATAAATGTTTTGAAAGAAACGGATACAACAGTTGATATCCGTGTAAATGCGTCATGCAAGGGGATGGCATACTGGCTGTGTCATCATTATGATATAGCTTCAATTGTTGATAATAAGGATAAGGAATTGAATAAAGAATTAAAGAAGGCAGCAGAGTCTATATTAAGACAGGTACAGGATTGAAAAAAGGAGGAACACGAATGAACTACTATATTAGTGATATGCATTTCTTCCATAAAAATGTGACAAAGGAAGGCAATAATTTTGATAACCGTCCATTTAATTCATTAGCTGAAATGCACCAGTATATGAAAGAAAAATGGAACAGTAAAATTACAAATGGCGATACAGTTTATATTCTTGGAGATATTGCCATGCGGGGTACAAACGAGGAGCTGATAGCCTTAGTTGCACAGTTAAAGGGCAGGAAAGTTCTTATTAAAGGAAATCATGATGATGTTTCTGATATGAGGTATAAGAATGTTTTTGAAGAGATATATGATTATAAGGAAATTACTGACTATGTAGACCAAGATGCATACAAGCTTGTATTAAGCCATTATCCTTTACTTATGTGGAATGGACAGCATAGGGGGACAATACATTTGTATGGACATACTCATAATACTTATGAAAATGAATTCTATCAGGAATGTCTACGCAAGCTGAATATGGAAATGCTTATGCGGTCAGAGAAGTGTTATGATATAGCAAGGGCTTACAATGTAGGCTGTATGATGCCTTATATGAATTATGAGCCACGCACATTGAAGGAAATACTTAATAAATAGCATACGGAGGGAATATATGGCGACATATGTGATATCGGATATTCATGGTGAATATGGGAAGTTTATGGAACTGCTGGATATGATACATTTTTCGGATGAAGATATATTGTATGTGCTGGGAGATGTTGTTGACAGAGGAAAGAACCCGGTAAAGACGCTCCTTAAGATGATGGAAATGTCAAATGTTATACCTATAGCAGGCAACCATGAACAGATGATGCTGGAATGTATGTCGGTTCTTATTAAGGAAGTAAAAGATGAGAATTCCATCAAAGAATTTGCAGAAAAGTTTAGTGACGATATGTTCCAGAAGCTTTATGCATGGCAGAGAAATGGCGGGATTGCAACCACTGATGAGCTGAGTAAGCTGGATAATGAGACAAGAAAAGATGTGCTTGATTATGTGGCGGATTTTTCATGGTACGAGAAGGTAGAGGTTAATGGACAGATGTATCTTCTTGTGCATGGAGGACTTGGTAATTTCGATATTAAGAGGGATATTGATGATTATTCGCTTGATGAGCTTGTATGGTCAAGGGTGGATTATGATGTCAGATATTTTGATGATGTAATAACTGTCACAGGGCATACACCAACAAGATATATTGAGGACAATCCCAGACCAGGATATGTGTACAGAAAGAATAATCACATTGATATTGACTGTGGTGCATATCTGCCGGATGGAAGGCTTGCGGCAATATGTCTGGACACAGGTGAAGAATTTTATTCTGGTGGCAATGATAAAGACTGAGAATTTATGGAGGAATGTACATGAAAATATATTGCATGAGTGATATTCATCATCACATGATTGGATTTGGGTCGTGGCATACATGGTAATAGGACTTATATGTCAGCCGCTTGGAGCAATCATAATGTTTATTTGGTTATTTCATTAATGAATGAACTTCTTTTATATGATTATTTATGCTATCATATAAAAGAAGTTTTTTGCATTATCGTGGAGTTTGGAGGTGCACTATGCCTAAATCATCAAATCAGAAATTGAAGCTTATATATCTTATGAAGATTTTTCTGGAGAGAACGGATGAAACTCACAGTATTACTATGCCGGAGATTATTGATGCACTCGCTGCGTATGATATAAGTGCGGAACGCAAAAGTTTGTATAATGATATTGAAAATCTCAGGGTGTATGGTCTGGATGTTATAGGAACGCAGGAAGACAGGACATATTCCTATCATATTGGGAACAGACAGTTTGAACTTGCAGAATTAAAATTATTGGTTGATTCTGTGCAGTCTGCAAAGTTTATAACAGCTAAGAAGTCAAATGAGCTTATAAAAAAGATAGAAGGGCTTGCCAGTAAGTACGAAGCATCACAGTTACACAGGCAGGTATTTGTGGCTGGTCGTGTAAAGACGATGAATGAGAGCATTTATTACAATGTTGACAGGATACATACAGCAATAGCAGAGAATTCGAAAATAACATTCCAGTATTTTCAGTGGAATGTAGATAAGAAGATGGAATTACGCCATGATGGAGCACTTTATGAGGTCAGTCCATGGTCATTATCCTGGGATGATGAAAATTATTACTTAATTGCGTATGACAGCAATGAGGGGATAATAAAGCACTTTCGTGTAGATAAAATGCTTTATATCAAGTCAAATGGCAAGGGAAGAGAAGGGCGACAGGCATTTAAGTCTTTTGATATGGCTGCATATGCCAGAAAAATGTTTGGCATGTACGGAGGCAAAGAAGAATGGGTGCACATTGAGTGCGACAATTCTTTTGCAGGTGTAATGATAGACCGTTTTGGCAAAGATGTATCTATGATTAGGTTGGATGATAAACGCTTTGTAGTCAATGTGGAAGTTGCAGTCAGCAGACAGTTTCTGGCATGGATTATAGGTCTTGGTGAGGGAGTAACGCTTGCAGGACCACAAAATGTGGTTGAAATGATGAATGCTGAAATTGACAGATTGGTAAAACAATATAAAAAATAAGAACAAAAATTCGACATGCAAGGTATGTTTATTGGACACCTTAGTATTTATAATAAGAATCAGATAAGAGATAAACTCTTACTGGTTCTTATTTTTTTGAAATATTTTGAAGTGTGTAAAAATGGTTGGACATTAGAATAGGAGGTGCCTATGGGAACGGATTCTTTATATTACATAATGGATTATAGTGGTCATTATTATAGAACTGATAAATCAGATCAGTTGGTAGCAGTGGCAGGAGAACAGGATGCAACAGTATTTACATTTGCACAGGCTAACAGCCGTATATGTGTAGGAAAGAAGGCATCATTTTATTGTATGGTTCCGATTGAAGAAACAGAGGAAGATATGAGCACAGAAGTATCAGGCAGTAATGAAATAGACGATAATTCCGGTGCATTACCCGCTGAAGAACAGAAAGAAAATAATGATGATGAATACATTTCACCTATAAAAGAACTAACATATGATGAGGTAACAGAACCAATAGAGAAAAATGTTGCATCATATGACCTGTCGGAAATGGACTGGGCAGAATATCTTACCCATTTTACATATCTTGTAGAGGGGTTGAAAGATTATAGGGAGGAGTTGTCGAAAAAGCATTCAGATATAGACCAGAAGATATGCGATATTCTTCACTATATTGAATTATGTGAGACTGATGATAATGAAGCCGCTGATCTGGTTGAACTGCTGAGAGTGTGTAGGGAAAACAGAAGGGATATCAAGGATGAACTGCAAAAAATTGAATATTTTCAAACCGGTTTTGGGACGAATGCCAATGTCACCAGAGCGAAGCAGGCATTAAAAAGTATTAAAGGTTTGGAAACAAGAAAGTATAAACCTAGAAAATACGAAGAGTTGTTTGAAAATTGCGTGCTCAAAGACAGGCGGTTGCAAAGAGACGATATACATACAACAGCTCCTGTTGGTTCAAATGCAAAGCAAAGATACAGCGTTGAACCAACATTTGATGAAAAGGATGGTGAAGAAACAATGGCAGAAGAAAGAAATTACACTCTGTTTGACGGAAAAGAGAATGACTGGGTTTCATTTGCAAGGCAGCAGGCGGAGTTTTATAGAAATGCCGGGCAGTATATAACAAATCTACAGATAGACATCAAAGAGATAGATGCGGATATTGAAAACATCCTTATGGAAACAGAAGATGCTAATTGCAACGTAGCTCAGGGATATAAGATATTTAAGAGACTTAAAGAACTGAGACTTGAAAAGAAAGCAAAAATGAAAGAACTTAACTGTCTGTATGCATTAACAGATTACATTGACTGTGAATCCATGGCTGATACCTGTGAAGATAATCTGGCGGAAATTGAAGATATAATGGAAGTTCCAGAACATAGTGAAGTGACCAAAATGCAGCCTGTAGATAACGGGCAGGAAGAAAATATGCATATAGTAGAAGATATGGTTGGTTGAAAATAAGGAGGATAATTCCCATGACAAATAAGACAATATTAAGAGAAATTCATAGAGAAAATAGAACAGTAACTTGAAGAATATGATGAATAATCAGGTAAAAGAACAAAGATTCGATATACAAGGGATGATTATAGGACAGCTTAAGTAGTACTATATAATCAGAAAGAAACAAATAACCTTGATAATTCTTGATTACAGGAGGTATGGCAATGAAAAATTGGATGGATTTAAATGGCGATGGCAAAATAGATGGTGCGGAAATGATGTTTGCAGGAGAAATGCTTTGCACCAGCAGGGAAGAACATGAAGCATTATTTGGAGATGCCGGAGACTTTGAGGATGACACAAAGGATGATTTTGAGATTGATGCAATGGCAGCAGGACTTGATGTTGATGAATTAGAACTTATGGATCCTGATGACAGGGCAGAGGCATTGGAAGAAGCAGGGTTAGACCCGGATGATTATGACTTTGACTGAGTTTTTTGCAAAGGAGGCTGATTTGTATGAAAAGAGATTCATTTGGACTTGGATTGGCAGTAGCGTTTGTAATGGTATGTGTTGTGCTTGTGATTGGTTCAATAGGTGTGGCAAGTGAACCTAAGTGCATTAAGGCTGGATGTGATAATAAACAGGCAAGCGGAAGCAGTTATTGTTATCTGCACAAACCATATACGGGCAGTCGTACATCTAATAGCAGTTCGACACATAGCAATAAATCATCCAGCAGTAATTCTAAAAGTAGTGCAAGCAGTTCTGGTTCAAGCAGTAGTTACAATAGTAAATCAAATTCAACAAATAAGTCATCATATAGCAGCGGCACAAAAAAGAGTACATATGATTCTTATGATGATGGCTATGATGATATCTATATGGATGGCGATTATGACTATGACAGATATGACAGAGATAGAGATTATGCCGATGGTGTAGATGATGCAATGGATGAGTTGGGTGAAGATTGGTAAAGATGATAAAATTTGCGGAAAGGAGACCATTATGGAAGAACTTTATTTTACAATAGCAGGTTGCAGTCACTATTTTGGCAGCGATTTTATGGAAAAAGGAATGAAAGTAAAACTTGAAAAAGAGCCGGATAATGAGTACGACAAGATTGGAGATAAGACGAAAGGAAAGGTTGTATTTGTAGTTGATGGTGGGGGTGTGTGCAGAATTACTGCCACTGGTATAGATGATACAAAATTGTTTGATTCACAGCATAAAGAATTAATATGAAAATAAAATAGTCGGACTATTTTCGGAAAGCAATAATTGAGGATACTACTAATAAATGTTATAATAACTATAAAAATGACATAAAATAAGTGATTCAGAGAAAGGCAATCTGTAAAATAGATATGAGTGAGAATAAAACTTTGGATTATTATAATAAAAATGCTAGCAGTTTTGCAGAAAAAACGATAGATGTGGACTTTCATGACACGCAGAAACATTTTCAGGAATTACTGCCTGAGCAAGGATACATTCTTGATTTTGGGTGTGGTTCTGGAAGAGATATAAAATATTTTTTGAGCCAGAATTTTAAGGTTGATGCAATAGATGGCTCAGAGGAATTGTGTCGTATTGCAAGTGATTATACAGGTATAAAAGTAAAAAAAATGCTGTTTCAAGAACTTGATGAAATAGAAAAATACGATGGAATATGGGCGTGTTCTTCAATACTTCATCTTACACAAAATGAACTTAAAACGGTGTTTGGGAAAATGGTAAAGGCATTAAAAAGAGATGGTATTATTTATACATCATTTAAGTATGGCAATTTTGAGGGCGAGAGAAATGAACGTTATTTTATAGATTTCACAGAGGAGAAGTTTAATAAATTTGTTCATAATATAGAAAATGTTAAATTGAAGGAAGAGTGGATTACATGTGATGTAAGACCAGGTCGTGGAGAGGAAAAATGGTTAAACTTAATACTGCAGAAGAATTAGCTGATATTTATGAAACAGAATATTATACGGATGCAATGACTGGAGGTCAAGATAAGAGGATGTATCTGTATTATCAGCTGATTAATAGCCTTAAACAGGCTGATAGTGTGGATATTGTTGTTTCTTTTCTGATGGAATCTGGCGTGAGAATGTTACTTAGTGAATTTGAGAACGCGTTGAAACGTGGAACAAAAATTAGAATTCTTACAGGAAATTATCTTGGTATAACACAGCCATCAGCATTGTATCTTATTAAGCATAAGCTTGGCGAACAGGTAGAATTGCACTTTTATAATGAAAAAAATCGGTCATTTCATCCGAAATCATACATATTTCATTATAAGGATTATAGTACGATATACATAGGTTCATCAAATATTTCAAGAAGTGCACTGACATCTGGTATTGAATGGAATTATCGATTTAGCAGCAAAACAGATTTTAATAATTATGAAAAGTTTTACAATACATTTCTTGATTTATTTCAAAATCATTCCGTAGTAATAGATGATGATGAACTAAAAAGATATTCAAAAAACTGGCACCGCCCAGCTGTATCAAAGGATTTAGATAGATATGATTTACAGGATAACGAAACTTCAAATGATATAGTTCTATTTGAACCAAGAGGGGCACAAATAGAAGCTTTGTGTGCACTGGAAAATACTAGGGCAGAGGGAGCAAGAAGAGCTTTAGTTCAGGCTGCGACAGGTGTTGGAAAAACATATCTTGCAGCATTTGACTCAAAGAAATATGAGAGGGTATTATTTGTGGCACATAGAGAAGAAATTCTAAAGCAGGCAGCAGAATCTTTTAAAAATGTGAGGGATTCAGATGATTATGGCTTTTTTGATGGAGAAAGCAAATGCACGGACAAATCGGTGATTTTTGCCTCGGTTGCAACACTTGGCAGGAATGAATACTTGAATAATAAGTATTTTGCTTCAGATTATTTTAATTATATTGTAATTGATGAATTTCACCATGCCATTAATGATCAGTATCAAAGAATTGTTAATTATTTTAATTCGCAGTTTCTGTTAGGTTTAACGGCAACTCCAGAGAGAATGGATGGTCGAAATATATATGAAATCTGTGATTACAATGTTCCTTATGAGATTTCATTGAAAGAAGCAATCAATAAGGGAATACTCGTACCTTTTCATTATTATGGAATTTTTGATAATACTGATTATTCAAAACTGCACATTGTAAGGGGAAGGTATGATGAAAAAGAATTGAATGAAACCTATATTGGAAATATTCGCAGATATGAACTGATATATAAATATTACTGCAAGTATGGCTCGCAGCAGGCACTTGGATTTTGTTGCTCAAAGGAGCATGCAAGAGAGATGGCGAGAGAGTTTTCATCAAGAGGAATACCATCAGTTGCTGTATTTAGTGATGCAAGTGGGGAATATACAGAAAAACGTAATGTGGCAATACAAAAATTGAAGAATGGCGAAATAAGAGTAATTTTTTCTGTGGATATGTTTAATGAAGGCGTTGATATTACATCGGTTGATATGGTAATGTTCTTAAGACCTACAGAATCACCGATAGTTTTCCTTCAGCAGCTTGGAAGAGGACTTAGAAAATGTAGAGGAAAAGAGTTTCTGAATGTGCTTGACTTTATTGGTAATTATGAGAAAGCGGGTAGAGTGCGTTTCCTTCTTGAAGGGAAATCGAGCACGCATGGAGAAGTATATCATCCGTCCGATAGATTACTATTTCCAGATGATTGTCTTGTGGATTTTGATATGAAGCTGATAGACCTATTTGCTAAAATGGATAGAAAACATTTAAAACTTAGGGATCAAGTAATTAATGAGTATTTTAGAGTAAAAGAGTTTTTGGGAAAGCGACCGTCTAGGCTGGATTTGTTTACATATATGGATGATAATATTTATGAAACTGCAATTAGACATTCCAAGGATAATCCATTTAAGAAATATCTGGAATTTCTCAACGATATAGGAGAGCTAAATCAAATAGAAGAAGAGTTTTATAAAGGAATTGGAAGAGAATTTATCAGCCTGCTCGAAAACACAAATATGTCAAAGGTATATAAGATGCCTGTACTTATGGCATTTTATAATAACTCAAATGTGCTGATGGAAGTATCAGAAAAACAGCTTCTTTCAAGCTGGAAAGAATTTTTCTCAACTGGAACAAACTGGAAAGATCTTGATAAAAATATGACATTACAGAAGTATAAAGATATTTCAGATAAGGACCATTTAAAGAAAATTCTTGCTATGCCGGTGCATTTTCTTTTGGAATCAGGAAAAGGATTTTTTGTTAGAAATGATGAAATGGTATTAGGTTTAAGAGAAGAATTGCGTCCGCTAATTGATAACCCTGTTATGACCCAGCAGATGAAGGATGTGATAGATTATAGGACAATGGATTATTACCAGAGAAGATATAGGGAGAGGCAGAATGAATAGATAAGATAATATTTGGTTTTATTATGAAATTTAATTGAATAAGAGATACAGGAGGTTTACAACATGGAACGAGTAGCTAAATTTTTAAAAGAAACAGAGACATATTATCTGGCAACAGTGGAAGGCGACCAGCCAAGAGTTAGACCTTTTGGAACAGTACACATTTTTGAAGGAAAGCTGTATATTCAAACTGGCAAGGTAAAGGATGTTTCAAAGCAGATTCATGCAAA
>PVML01016787.1_pt1 | contig 16219 bp, 7 predicted proteins | sample 1853371 | NCBI WGS metagenome assembly PVML01 (sample SAMN08533508, study PRJNA380276) | Human gut metagenome, whole genome shotgun sequencing project. | isolation source: participant 1, chromium library | host: Homo sapiens | collected 2017 | reverse complement strand
ACACATTTCTACAAAAAGCTGTGGACACTCATGGTCCCGATAATGGTGCAGAATCTGATGCTGGCGCTGGTGGCTGTGGCGGATGCTTTCATGCTTGGAGGACTGGACCAGAACTATATGTCAGCGGTTTCGCTTGCCACACAGATACAGTTCATCCAGAACATGTTTCTTTCAGCCGCTACAGCAGGGCTTGCAATACTCGGGGCGCAGTATTGGGGCAAGCAGGACATAAAGGCGCTCGATGACATATTCGCTCTTGCAATCAGGATATGTGGCATAGTATCGGTGCTGTTTTTCGTGGCATGTGCATTTTTTCCACGATATCTGATGCTTATTTTCACAAACGAGCCGGTGCTTATAGATTATGGTGTAAGCTACCTTAAAATAGCTTCTTTTTCATATTTATTAACAGGTTTTTCGCAGTGTTATATAGTCATGATGAAGATATCAGAGCACGCGGGTACTGCGGCGGCAGTCAGCTCAATTACAGTGCTTATAAACATAATGCTCAATGCCATATTTATCTATGGTGCATTTGGCATCGAGAGCATGAATGTGAGGGGAGCGGCACTTGCCACACTCATATCAAGAGTGCTGGAGCTTATGCTTTCAATCACATTTTCTTACAGACCGGGATATATCAGGCTTAAAATCCGGGAGCTTTTGGTGAGAAACAAGGAGCTGTCAGCAGATTTTATGAAGTGCTCCGGACCGATTCTCGGAGCAAGCCTTGTATGGGGAATAGGCTTTACATCGTACTCTACATTTATGGGACACATGGGAACAGATGCGGCAGCGGCCAACTCCGTCGCAGCGGTTGTGCGTGATATCATTTGCTGTCTCAGTGCAGGTATATCAAGTGCAGCAGGCATTATGATAGGAAATGAGCTTGGCGCAGGGAATTTAAAGCGTGGAAAAGCATATGGCATCAGAATGGCAAAGCTGTCATTTTTGTGTGGAGCTGTTATGACAGTGCTTATGGCGGTTTCAGCACCGGTGATTTTACATTTTGTAAAGCTCACACCGCAGGCTGCAGAGTATCTGAAGCAGTTATTCGGTGTACTTGCCTTCTACATGATTGGACGATCGGTAAATGAAATCATCATAAACGGTGTCTTTGGTTCGGGAGGAGATACGATGTTTGATATGTACTCTCTTGCTGTGACGATGTGGGGCATAGCAATACCGCTTGCAGTTGCAGGCACATATTTTTTGAACTGGCCGGTGGTTGTGGTATATGCGTGCACCTGCGTGGATGAGGTTGGAAAGATACCGTGGACACTCATCCATTTTAAAAAATACAAGTGGGTAAAGGATTTGACAAGATAATGGAAAATGTATGAAAACAAGCGTGTGCACAGGGAGTAGGTCGGTTATCGGCTTAATAAAGCGAGATGACGGATTGCCTGTCAACAATCTCAACATCCATAATCTCACCCAAATTACTGTCTGATTCATTGTCATGTATTTTCTTTAGGAGAAGCTCGGTTGCAAGCCGGGCTTTTTTTGGTACATTTTGTGATACCGATGTAAGCTTCGGTACGGTGTACTGGCATAGATTCAAATTATCATAGCCTATGACAGATAAATCAATCGGGACACGGTAACCGCCGAGACGCGCACCCTCCATGATGCCGATAGCACATATATCGGCAGTTGTTACCACTGCTGTGATTGGTGACTTGCTGCCTGCAATGGCACGGCCGGCTTCGATACCGCCCTCATATGAAGGTGGATAGCTGAAAATATATTCAGGACGGAAAGGAATATGACTGTCCTCCAAAGCTTTTTTGTATCCGTTAAAACGTTTGGTGAGGACGATATTTCCCTCATAATCAGCTGCAAATGCAATCTCGGTGTGACCGTGATTTATCATATATTTGGTTGACAAATATAAGCCCTTTTCGTCATCAGATATTACATTTATGAGATTAGGGTGAGAGTAATTGCTGTCAAAGGTAGCAATAGGGCAGTTGGCTGCATCCATCAGCTTTTCAAGATTTTGGGCAGAGGTGGGGAAAACCAGAATCATCCCATCGACATTCCAGTTCTTAACCAAAGATAATATGTCGGAGCTTCTGGATACTGATTGAAGCATGGTGAAGTATCCGTTTTTGTGAAGCTCTGTCTCTATCGTACCAATCATTGTACTGACATATGGGTTCTCAAAATAATTGTATCCTGAAGCATAATCCTTATCCTCCAGAAATGTAACAACTCCGATAATGTGTGAGGAATTGTTTGAAAGACTTCTTGCGTTCATATTCGGAACATAATTATATTCCTCTATAATTGAATTGATTTTATCCCTTGTTTTCTGTGAAACACGGCTTGTCTTTCCGTTGATTACGTTTGAGACGGTCATTGTGCTCACACCTGCCATTTCGGCAATATCCTTAAGCGTCATATTAAACTCCATTCTATTCAGTATTATAATTTTTTACTATAAAGTTTATACATAAACCACAATATGTTTGAACATAAACAATGATGAGTTTATACATAAACCGAATATGATTCAAAATATGGGTTTATAAATTATCTTAAGTATACATTTTTATTTTGCAAATAGCAATCGGTTTTTGCAAATATTTAGACAAAACCCTAATTTACATGTAAAAATGCACAAAAAACATATGAAAATAATATGAAAAGTGATAAAAAAACAAAAAACTATTGACGAATGTATAAGGTGGTGGTAGATTATAGTTAGATTTAGCGCTAAACTAATTTGAACGAAAAAGAGGATATTGAATTAAGAAAGTGAGGATTTCTATGAAGAAGAAACTTATTGCAACAGTTATGGCAGCTACAATGGCAGTGACAGCGCTTACAGGCTGTGGCAGCTCATCGGCTTCATCAGCTAAAAAGGACATAAAGGTACCAACAAAGCCATTTGGCGATACGGTGAAGTATGACCCTTCGGTTGAGATTAATGATGGAAAGGATATCTCAATTGACCTGTGGGAGTGGGGAAGCGATGAATTATTTCAGAAGGTTATTGACAGATACACAGCTATTCATCCTAATGTAACTATAAACCTGGTGGATAATCCATGGGAAGATTACTGGACAAAGCTTCCTCTGGCACTCGATGGTGAGGACGGACCGGCACTCTTCGATGTACATAACAGCTATCATGAGAATCTTATCAACTATATGGCTCCGCTTGATATTCCTGTTGAGGATTTGGAGCAGGACTTCAATGGAGTGAGCGCTCATGTGATTGATGGTAAGGTTTATTACATTGATTACGGAATGATGACAGGCTCTGTTTATTACAACAAGGAGATGTGGAAGGAAGCCGGACTAACAGATGATGATATTCCAAAGACCTGGGATGAAATGATTGAGGTGGCAAAGAAGCTTACCATCAAGGACGGAGACAAGATAGTCCAGGCCGGACTCAATTTCAATAATGATTTCCACCAGAATTACCTGCTTGGTCTTAATTATCAGCTTGGTGAGAACCTCTTTAAGGAGGATGGAAAGACACCTAATGTCAATTCAGATGCCATGAAGAAGGTAATGCAGATGCTTGTTGATATGTACGACAAGGATCAGATTGGTTCAAAGGATTTTGGCGAGAACTGCGCAGACAGCTTTGGACAGGGACAGTCGGCAATGGTTATTCAGTGGGGACATTATTACAATACACTTAAGACCACATGGAGCGATATAGATTTTGGCGTATTTGAAATTCCTACATTTGACGGAAATCCATATGCATACAATAGATATAACGGTGAGTCAACATTCGGTGTAAACAAAAAAGCACCAAAGGATCAGCAGGCAGTTGCACAGGATTTTGTAAAGTTTTTCCTCTGCGATGATGAGTCTCAGGTAGATTTCAATCTTGCTATGAGTACCTTCCCTGCAAAGAAATCCCTTGCAGACAATGAGGAAATACTTAAAAACCCATCGCTTAAGGTACTTGCAGAGCACATTGACCACTACATCTGGCCGGGTCCGATGCCTTCATGTGTTGAGGAGGATATGAAAAAGGCCGGAGAGGATATATTCTACAATGGAGTAGATATTGATACGGCTTTAGACAAGGCACAGGCTGATATTATAAAGGATATGAAGAGCAGTTCATTCCAATCAGTCGAGAATCTATATGAGTTTGCAAAATAACATGTAGAGATTCACTACGGAGGATTATTAATGTTTAAAAAATCACATCCATTACAAAGTAAGAGTGAAATAATTTTAAGAAACATAGTTGTTGTAGCTATGGTAGCTTTCTTTACAATATTTTTGATAATACCAATCGGTATAGCATTTGCAGGAAGCTTTCATGAGTGGAACCCGTTAAGCGGAACATACAAGTATTTAGGTCTGGAAAATTATAAGCAGGTGTTCACGAGCAAATTGTTCGGTAAATCAATGTTCAATACCGTAATTTTTTCGGTAGTTGTAATTGTTTTCAGAGTTGGTCTGGGACTGGGAATCGCGTATGCTATTTATTCAACGCTTATAAAGCATAAGAGTTTTTTCAGGGCAGTTTACTATATGCCTGTAGTAACGCCTATGGTTGCAGTGGCATTTGTATGGAAGTTCATGTACAATCCACAGATCGGAACCATCAACAAAATATTCGGGCTCGATATCAACTGGCTGATGAATCCCAAAACTGCTCTGATTGCAGTAATGATAATGACCATCTGGAAGGATTTTGGATATGCGGTTGTCATGTATATGGCAGGCCTGTACTCACTTCCGGCAGATGTCATGGAGGCAGCACAGGTTGACGGAGCGAGTGGCTGGCAGAAATTCAGATACATTACATTGCCGTTGCTTAAGCCTATGACACTTTTTGTAGTCATTACATCAATTATTTCGTATATCCAGGCATATGTTCAGATACTCATCATGACAGAGGGTGGACCGGGAACATCAACATATCTGGCTTCTTACATTATTTACGATGAGGCCTTTGTCAAATACAACTTTGGATATGCATCAGCACTTTCATTTGTGCTTTTTGTGATTACCGCAGTGCTTACCGTGCTTTCTTTCAAAGTATCGGGCAAGGAAGAGTAGGAGGAGAATATCATGAGAAAAAAAGTAAGCAGTATAGTTTTAAATGTATTCCTTCTATTATTGGGCATTGTTACAGTTTATCCGTTTATATGGATGCTATGCTCATCATTTAAGCAGAATAAGGAAATAATGGCGTTGCAGCAACATCTGCTTCCACAAGAGTTTACAATAGACAATTACATCAGCATGAATTCGCATTTCAATTTCATGAGGTTTTTTGGAAACAGTTTGTTTATCACGATTGTTGTAACCCTGCTTGTGGTATACACCAGTACAATCTGTGGTTTTGTATTAAGCAAATATAAGTTTAAGGGCAGAAATATCCTATTTGGCTTTGTATTGGCTACTATGATGATTCCATGGTGTGTAACAATTATTCCAAAATACACTATGATTCAGAAATTCGGATGGATGGACAGCTATAAGGCACTTATTATTCCGGCTATGTTCAGCGGATTTGGAATATTTATGATGAAGCAGCACATTGAGACCATTCCTGATGAGATTATTGAAGCTGCCAGAATGGATGGCGCTAATGAGTTTTATATCTTTCACAGGATTATATTTCCGATGGCAAAAAACGGAATTTCAAGTATAGCCATTTTTCAGTTCCTGTGGACATGGGAAGACTATCTGTGGCCTTATCTTGTAATCAATACCAAGGAAAAGCAGCTATTGGCAGTTGGTCTTAAGATGTTTAACGGACAGTATTCAACAGATTATGGCGCACTTTTTGCGGCAACGGCAATATCTATCATACCGGTTTTACTGATATATCTGTTCTTCCAGAAGCAGTTTATCGCAGGAATTGCGGCATCAGCTGTCAAGGGATAGCGTAATTTATATGAGAGGGAGTATTTCATGCAGGAAATATACAGAGTAAAGACAAGTCCGGTGGCATTATCGGACAATATGATAATAGGTGAAAAATACAGGATTACAGTTCTGACAGAAGCCCTTGTCCGTCTGGAATACAGTGAAGATGGTGTATTCGAGGATAGGGCAACACAGACAGTATTGTTCAGGGATTTTCCAAAGACAGGCTATCATGTGGTGCGTAACGTTGATGGAATTGAGGTTCATACATCAATGCTGCACCTGATATATAATGAGAAGGAGTTCTCATCACACGGACTGAGTATACAGATTAAGGGAAACCTGAGCGCATATCACAGCATCTGGCATTATGGCGAGAAGGTGCATGATTTGCAAGGTACAGCGCGTACACTTGATGACGTAAACGGAGAGGTTGAGCTTGGACACGGTGTCGTTTCACGCTTTGGATATTCAATTCTTGATGACAGTAAATCACAGATTTTACTTGGGTGTGACCGTGATTTATCATATATTTGGTTGACAAATATAAGCCCTTTTCGTCATCAGATATTACATTTATGAGATTAGGGTGAGAGTAATTGCTGTCAAAGGTAGCAATAGGGCAGTTGGCTGCATCCATCAGCTTTTCAAGATTTTGGGCAGAGGTGGGGAAAACCAGAATCATCCCATCGACATTCCAGTTCTTAACCAAAGATAATATGTCGGAGCTTCTGGATACTGATTGAAGCATGGTGAAGTATCCGTTTTTGTGAAGCTCTGTCTCTATCGTACCAATCATTGTACTGACATATGGGTTCTCAAAATAATTGTATCCTGAAGCATAATCCTTATCCTCCAGAAATGTAACAACTCCGATAATGTGTGAGGAATTGTTTGAAAGACTTCTTGCGTTCATATTCGGAACATAATTATATTCCTCTATAATTGAATTGATTTTATCCCTTGTTTTCTGTGAAACACGGCTTGTCTTTCCGTTGATTACGTTTGAGACGGTCATTGTGCTCACACCTGCCATTTCGGCAATATCCTTAAGCGTCATATTAAACTCCATTCTATTCAGTATTATAATTTTTTACTATAAAGTTTATACATAAACCACAATATGTTTGAACATAAACAATGATGAGTTTATACATAAACCGAATATGATTCAAAATATGGGTTTATAAATTATCTTAAGTATACATTTTTATTTTGCAAATAGCAATCGGTTTTTGCAAATATTTAGACAAAACCCTAATTTACATGTAAAAATGCACAAAAAACATATGAAAATAATATGAAAAGTGATAAAAAAACAAAAAACTATTGACGAATGTATAAGGTGGTGGTAGATTATAGTTAGATTTAGCGCTAAACTAATTTGAACGAAAAAGAGGATATTGAATTAAGAAAGTGAGGATTTCTATGAAGAAGAAACTTATTGCAACAGTTATGGCAGCTACAATGGCAGTGACAGCGCTTACAGGCTGTGGCAGCTCATCGGCTTCATCAGCTAAAAAGGACATAAAGGTACCAACAAAGCCATTTGGCGATACGGTGAAGTATGACCCTTCGGTTGAGATTAATGATGGAAAGGATATCTCAATTGACCTGTGGGAGTGGGGAAGCGATGAATTATTTCAGAAGGTTATTGACAGATACACAGCTATTCATCCTAATGTAACTATAAACCTGGTGGATAATCCATGGGAAGATTACTGGACAAAGCTTCCTCTGGCACTCGATGGTGAGGACGGACCGGCACTCTTCGATGTACATAACAGCTATCATGAGAATCTTATCAACTATATGGCTCCGCTTGATATTCCTGTTGAGGATTTGGAGCAGGACTTCAATGGAGTGAGCGCTCATGTGATTGATGGTAAGGTTTATTACATTGATTACGGAATGATGACAGGCTCTGTTTATTACAACAAGGAGATGTGGAAGGAAGCCGGACTAACAGATGATGATATTCCAAAGACCTGGGATGAAATGATTGAGGTGGCAAAGAAGCTTACCATCAAGGACGGAGACAAGATAGTCCAGGCCGGACTCAATTTCAATAATGATTTCCACCAGAATTACCTGCTTGGTCTTAATTATCAGCTTGGTGAGAACCTCTTTAAGGAGGATGGAAAGACACCTAATGTCAATTCAGATGCCATGAAGAAGGTAATGCAGATGCTTGTTGATATGTACGACAAGGATCAGATTGGTTCAAAGGATTTTGGCGAGAACTGCGCAGACAGCTTTGGACAGGGACAGTCGGCAATGGTTATTCAGTGGGGACATTATTACAATACACTTAAGACCACATGGAGCGATATAGATTTTGGCGTATTTGAAATTCCTACATTTGACGGAAATCCATATGCATACAATAGATATAACGGTGAGTCAACATTCGGTGTAAACAAAAAAGCACCAAAGGATCAGCAGGCAGTTGCACAGGATTTTGTAAAGTTTTTCCTCTGCGATGATGAGTCTCAGGTAGATTTCAATCTTGCTATGAGTACCTTCCCTGCAAAGAAATCCCTTGCAGACAATGAGGAAATACTTAAAAACCCATCGCTTAAGGTACTTGCAGAGCACATTGACCACTACATCTGGCCGGGTCCGATGCCTTCATGTGTTGAGGAGGATATGAAAAAGGCCGGAGAGGATATATTCTACAATGGAGTAGATATTGATACGGCTTTAGACAAGGCACAGGCTGATATTATAAAGGATATGAAGAGCAGTTCATTCCAATCAGTCGAGAATCTATATGAGTTTGCAAAATAACATGTAGAGATTCACTACGGAGGATTATTAATGTTTAAAAAATCACATCCATTACAAAGTAAGAGTGAAATAATTTTAAGAAACATAGTTGTTGTAGCTATGGTAGCTTTCTTTACAATATTTTTGATAATACCAATCGGTATAGCATTTGCAGGAAGCTTTCATGAGTGGAACCCGTTAAGCGGAACATACAAGTATTTAGGTCTGGAAAATTATAAGCAGGTGTTCACGAGCAAATTGTTCGGTAAATCAATGTTCAATACCGTAATTTTTTCGGTAGTTGTAATTGTTTTCAGAGTTGGTCTGGGACTGGGAATCGCGTATGCTATTTATTCAACGCTTATAAAGCATAAGAGTTTTTTCAGGGCAGTTTACTATATGCCTGTAGTAACGCCTATGGTTGCAGTGGCATTTGTATGGAAGTTCATGTACAATCCACAGATCGGAACCATCAACAAAATATTCGGGCTCGATATCAACTGGCTGATGAATCCCAAAACTGCTCTGATTGCAGTAATGATAATGACCATCTGGAAGGATTTTGGATATGCGGTTGTCATGTATATGGCAGGCCTGTACTCACTTCCGGCAGATGTCATGGAGGCAGCACAGGTTGACGGAGCGAGTGGCTGGCAGAAATTCAGATACATTACATTGCCGTTGCTTAAGCCTATGACACTTTTTGTAGTCATTACATCAATTATTTCGTATATCCAGGCATATGTTCAGATACTCATCATGACAGAGGGTGGACCGGGAACATCAACATATCTGGCTTCTTACATTATTTACGATGAGGCCTTTGTCAAATACAACTTTGGATATGCATCAGCACTTTCATTTGTGCTTTTTGTGATTACCGCAGTGCTTACCGTGCTTTCTTTCAAAGTATCGGGCAAGGAAGAGTAGGAGGAGAATATCATGAGAAAAAAAGTAAGCAGTATAGTTTTAAATGTATTCCTTCTATTATTGGGCATTGTTACAGTTTATCCGTTTATATGGATGCTATGCTCATCATTTAAGCAGAATAAGGAAATAATGGCGTTGCAGCAACATCTGCTTCCACAAGAGTTTACAATAGACAATTACATCAGCATGAATTCGCATTTCAATTTCATGAGGTTTTTTGGAAACAGTTTGTTTATCACGATTGTTGTAACCCTGCTTGTGGTATACACCAGTACAATCTGTGGTTTTGTATTAAGCAAATATAAGTTTAAGGGCAGAAATATCCTATTTGGCTTTGTATTGGCTACTATGATGATTCCATGGTGTGTAACAATTATTCCAAAATACACTATGATTCAGAAATTCGGATGGATGGACAGCTATAAGGCACTTATTATTCCGGCTATGTTCAGCGGATTTGGAATATTTATGATGAAGCAGCACATTGAGACCATTCCTGATGAGATTATTGAAGCTGCCAGAATGGATGGCGCTAATGAGTTTTATATCTTTCACAGGATTATATTTCCGATGGCAAAAAACGGAATTTCAAGTATAGCCATTTTTCAGTTCCTGTGGACATGGGAAGACTATCTGTGGCCTTATCTTGTAATCAATACCAAGGAAAAGCAGCTATTGGCAGTTGGTCTTAAGATGTTTAACGGACAGTATTCAACAGATTATGGCGCACTTTTTGCGGCAACGGCAATATCTATCATACCGGTTTTACTGATATATCTGTTCTTCCAGAAGCAGTTTATCGCAGGAATTGCGGCATCAGCTGTCAAGGGATAGCGTAATTTATATGAGAGGGAGTATTTCATGCAGGAAATATACAGAGTAAAGACAAGTCCGGTGGCATTATCGGACAATATGATAATAGGTGAAAAATACAGGATTACAGTTCTGACAGAAGCCCTTGTCCGTCTGGAATACAGTGAAGATGGTGTATTCGAGGATAGGGCAACACAGACAGTATTGTTCAGGGATTTTCCAAAGACAGGCTATCATGTGGTGCGTAACGTTGATGGAATTGAGGTTCATACATCAATGCTGCACCTGATATATAATGAGAAGGAGTTCTCATCACACGGACTGAGTATACAGATTAAGGGAAACCTGAGCGCATATCACAGCATCTGGCATTATGGCGAGAAGGTGCATGATTTGCAAGGTACAGCGCGTACACTTGATGACGTAAACGGAGAGGTTGAGCTTGGACACGGTGTCGTTTCACGCTTTGGATATTCAATTCTTGATGACAGTAAATCACAGATTTTACTTGACGATGGATGGATTGAGCCAAGAAAAAAAGGTGTGTCTGATTTGTATTTCTTTGGATACGGACATGATTATAAACAGGCGCTCAATGATTTTTACAGGCTTTGCGGCAAGACCCCGATGCTTCCGCGATATGCACTGGGAAACTGGTGGAGCAGATATTATAAATACTCAGAAGAAAGCTATATGGAGCTGATGGACAAATTCGATGAAAAGAATATCCCATTCACAGTAGCTGTAATAGATATGGACTGGCATCAGGTTGATGTGGACCCTAAATACGGAAGCGGATGGACAGGATATACTTGGAACAAAAAGCTTTTCCCGGATCCGAAGCGCTTTCTTGGAAAGCTCCATGACAGAGGAATGCATACTACCCTGAACGTACACCCTGCGGATGGTGTGCAGGGCTGTGAAGAAATGTATGTTGATATGGCAAAGGAAATGGGCGTGGACTATGAAAATGAGGACCCGGTTGTATGTGATCCGGCAAGCCCAAAGTTTATGGATGCATATTTTAAGTATCTTCACCATCCGAGAGAGGCTGAAGGTGTGGATTTCTGGTGGATTGACTGGCAGCAGGGCAGCAACTGCAAGGTTGAAGGATTGGATCCGCTATGGATTTTTAATCATTTTCATTATCTCGATAATAAAAGAGACGGCAGGCGTCCAATGACATTTTCGCGCTATGCAGGTCCGGGAAGCCATAGATATCCGATTGGATTTTCGGGAGATACACATATTACATGGGAGTCGCTTGATTTTCAACCGTATTTTACAACGACAGCGACAAACATCGGATATGGATGGTGGAGCCATGATATTGGCGGACATATGCTTGGCTACAAGGATGATGAGCTGACAGCCAGATGGACACAATATGGTATATTCTCTCCGATAATGCGTCTGCACAGCTCATGCAGCGAATTTAACGGCAAGGAGCCGTGGCGATTTAAAAAAGAGACTGAGGAAGCGATGGAGGCAGCGCTCAGACAGAGGCATTGTATGATTCCGTATCTGTATACTATGAACTATCGCAGCTATGCCGAGAATATGCCGCTGATTGAGCCTATGTATTATGAGTATCCTGAAAATGCAGAGGCTTATGAGGTAAAGAATCAGTATTTCTTTGGCAGCCAGCTTATGGTAGCACCTGTTACAACTCCACGTATTAAGGGACTTAATGTGGCAAGAACCAAAGTATGGTTCCCGGAGGGCATCTGGTATGATATCTATACAGGCATGCGCTATGATGGTGGAAGAATGCTGGAGGTTTACAGGGATTTGAGCAGCATACCGGTGTTTGCGAAGGCGGGAGGCATACTTGTGTGTGCAGATGCTGATGAGCTTGATGCAAGATCTGTTATCAAAAATCCTGATGTATTATGTGTCAGGGTATTCCCGGAGGCTGATGGTGAGTTTGAGCTATACGAGGATGACAATGAATCCTGCGGATATGTGGATGGCAGATGTGTGACCACAGCTATGAAATATTCTGCGGATAAAGATATGTTTGTCATTTCTCCGGCAGATGGAGATACATCATTAATACCTGACAACAGAACCTGTAAGCTTGTCTTTGAAAGAAGAACCGAGGCAGCAGCCGATAAGGTAAAGGTATCTGTGGATGGTAAAGAGGTATTGGCAAAGAATAAATATGATGAAGAAAACAGAAAGCTCATCGTTACTGTAAATGCATCGACAGCGAGCAAAATAAGCGTTGCAATATCGAAAGACACAGTAGCGCTTGATAATCAAATCGAAAAAAGATGCTTTGATTTCCTGAATCAGGCAGAGATAGGCTTTGTGCTAAAGGATGAAATCTACGGTCTTATTACATCGGGAAAGAAAACAACAGTGATTTTATCAGAGCTCAAGGCAAAGGAGCTTGATACAGAGCTGTATGGTGTATTGACAGAGATACTTACAGCCTGAGGCTATTGATTTTAAATTTGTATTTTGTAGAAAGTTGCTGGCTACACTGTTAGATGTGAACAGTAACAGTCACCGGTCATACTAGGTGTGACCGGTGACTTTCTTTGTTGTAAAAATTAAAAATGGATGATACTATTATAGTAAACGGAAGTATTTTTATAAGAAACATCAGGAGAAACTATATAATTCAAGGGAGGATTATGCAATGGGAAATTTATATAAGAACTGTAAAATACAGGACAACACAGCAGAGCTGATCTACGAGAACGGCAGTCTGTTTGTTACCATATTTGAAAACAACATAGTGCATGTTGCACAAAAACCCGGCATCGAAAGTGTTGCAATAGAGGAGGGCTTTATTCCGAAGGCTGCCACACCTGACGTGACCTGCAAGGATACGTCTGATGCCAAGAGTACCGCAGCAGAAGCCGGTGTAAGCGATGCAGCGGTTAAAGCAGTCATCAGCGCAAGGAATATTACTGTATATGTGAAGGATAACGAGAAGCTTGATATTTATTACAAAGGGAAGCTTGTGCTTTCAGATTATGAAAAAGCACGCAAAAAGAGTGAGAAGAATCCGTACGAGGATCTTGCCATCGCAGAGCTTGAGGGACATACTGTCGGAAAAGATGAAGAAAAAACTGACTCTGTTACCATCATCAAAAAGCTTGGAAAGGATGATGCTATTTACGGTCTGGGAGATAAGCCGGGATGCCTCAACAAGCGTGGATATTCATATGTAAACTGGAACACGGATGATCCTGCGCCACATGTGGATAGCTTCAAATCGCTGTACAAATCCATACCATTTTTTATCGTGTTGGGCGATGAATATTGCTATGGAATTTTTGCGGATAATACCTACAAGACAACCTTTGATTTCGGTTATGAAAACACAGATTACTATTTTGTCGAGCATGAGAAGGGCGAGCTGGACTACTATTTTATGCCGGGAAATGATATGGCAGAGGTGGTAGGACTTTATACATCACTGACAGGCACCACACCGCTTTATCAGAGATGGATATACGGCAGCCATCAGAGCCGCTGGGGCTATTACACACAGGATGAGGTGCTTGATATAGCTGACAAATTCCGCGAGCTTGATATCCCATGCGATGTGATACATATGGATATCGATTACATGAACGGCTACAGGGTATTCACCTTTGATGACAAGAAATTCCCGGATGTAAAGGGCCTTTCAGAGAAGCTTGCTGACAGGGGTGTAAAGCTCATATCCATCATTGACCCGGGTGTGAAAAAGGATGAGGACTATTTCATGTACAAAGAGGGAATGGAGATGGATGCATTTGCACATGATACAGATGGCAGTGTATATGAAAATGCTGTCTGGCCGGGAACATCGGTATTTCCGGACTTCACAAAGCAAAGCGTCAGAAGCTGGTGGGGAGACAAGACAAAGATACTTCTCGAGCACGGTATCAGTGGCATATGGAATGATATGAATGAGCCTGCAAGCTTCAACGGACCACTGCCGGATGATGTGCAGTTTGAGTATGGAGCACATGAAAAGGTTCACAATATTTACGGACATTTTATGGCAAAAGCCACATATGAGGGACTTGCGAAAAATGATGGTGGAAAACGTCCGTTTGTACTTACCAGGGCTGCATATGCCGGAAGCCAGAAATACTGCGGTGGCTGGACCGGAGATAATCACAGCATCTGGGCGCATATAGCGCTTTCACTTGAGCAGGTGTGCAATCTGTCAGTCAGCGGACTTGCCATGTGTGGCAGCGATATAGGCGGTTTCGGAAGTGATACTACACCGGAGCTTCTTGTCAGATTTTATGAGGCAGCAGTATTTGTGCCGTTTTTCAGAAATCATTCAGCGATGGGAACACGCAGACAGGAGCCTTGGCAGTTTGACGAGACTACGATAGATGCAGTCAGAAAGACAGTAAAGCTCAGATACAGATTTATCCCATATATCTATGATCTGGCACATGAGTGTGAAAAGACAGGAGCACCTATCGTGCGTCCACTCGTATACGAGTATCCTGCAGATAAGCATGTGAGAAATATTTCCGATGAATATATGCTCGGAAGCTTTGTACTGGTTGCACCTGTGATCGCACCGGGCAAGGAGGCAAGAGAGGTTTATCTGCCTGACGGCGACTGGTATGATTACTACACAGGCGAAAAATACAGTGGCGGCAGATATATTTTAGCAGATGCACCACTTGATAAAGTACCTGTCTTCATAAAAGCAGGAGCCATTATCCCTGTAGCAGACGGAGAAATCCGCTCTACAGAGGACATTACAGAGGATAAGATCAGTATACTGACATATTCGGGCAAGGGCAGCTTCTTGCATTATCAGGATGACAATGAGACGTTCGCATACAGAGACGGTGCGTATAATGCTGTTGAGTATACCCTGGATGGGGATAAGCTTGAGAAGAAAGTGTTGCATAAGGGATTGTAAAAATACATAACCTTAAATTTAAAATTCAATATCAACCTCAACAGGGCAGTGGTCTGAACCGAGCACATCGGTATGGATTGCTGCCTTTTTAAGCTTATCGTTGATGCGATTTGATGTGATAAAGTAGTCGATACGCCAGCCTGCGTTCTTCTCGCGTGCCTTAAAACGGTATGACCACCAGGAGTATATACCCTCGGCATCTGGATAAAAATATCTGAAGGTATCGGTAAAACCGGAACCTAAAAGCTCTGTCATTTTAGCACGTTCCTCGTCTGAAAAACCTGCATTCTTGCGGTTTGTTTTTGGATTTTTCAGGTCGATCTCATTGTGTGCGACATTCAGATCACCGCACAGTACGACAGGCTTTTTGGCATCGAGAGTCTTAAGGTATTCACGGAAATCATCCTCCCACTGCATACGGTACGGCAGCCTTTTCAGCTCATTCTGTGAGTTTGGAGTATAGCAGGTTACGAGATAGAAATTGTCATATTCAAGTGTGATGACACGTCCTTCCCTATCATGCTCCTCAATGCCTATGCCGTAAGATACTGATAATGCCTTGTTTTTGGCGAAAATGGCTGTGCCGGAATAGCCTTTTTTCTCGGCGTAATTCCAGTACTGGTGATAGCCCGGCAGGTCAAGGTCAATCTGTCCCGCCTGTAGCTTGGACTCCTGAATACAAAAGAAATCCGCATCTATACTGGTAAAAAAATCAAGGAAACCTTTCTGGACGCATGCGCGCAGTCCATTTACATTCCACGATATAAATTTCATGTCTTAATCCTCCATATAAGTGTGTGTATTAAAATCATATTTAAAAAGTATTCTTCTTACAAAAACGAAATCATATAAGCAGGCAGACAGAGTATGTCTTTGTCTTTTGAGAAATCCTTTGTATATACGAGATATTTTTGAAGAATACGGTTTGAAAATTTTATTGAAAATTCATCC
>PVML01018037.1_pt1 | contig 16298 bp, 20 predicted proteins | sample 1853371 | NCBI WGS metagenome assembly PVML01 (sample SAMN08533508, study PRJNA380276) | Human gut metagenome, whole genome shotgun sequencing project. | isolation source: participant 1, chromium library | host: Homo sapiens | collected 2017 | reverse complement strand
GACTAAATTCCATATAAAATGTGGGACATGTGGAATTTACTTTTTCATTTAAAGGAGGATAAAATAATTAAAAATATCCTTGACAATTGAAAAGTCGGGTGATATTATACTTAAGTATGCCGCACAGCGAGGTAAAAGATTTCGTAAGAGACACCGAAGCTGGCGAGTAATGAACATAGGAGGTGCCTTTTTATGTACGCGATTATTGCAACAGGCGGAAAGCAGTACAAGGTAGCAGAAGGCGATGTCATTAAGGTAGAAAGACTGGGCGCAGGCGCAGGCGAGACCGTAACATTTGACCAGGTGCTGGCTGTTAACAACGGCGAACTGCAGATTGGATGCCCAACCGTAGCCGGAGCAACTGTTACAGCAACAGTTGAGAAGGAAGGCAAGGGAAAGAAAGTTATCGTTTACAAGTATAAGAGAAAAACTGGCTATCACAAAAAGAATGGTCACAGACAGCTCTTTACACAGGTTAAGATCGAAAAGATCAACGCTTAATTGTAAATGGTATGATCCAGACAACAGTATTTAAGAAATCCACAGATTCAGGCAATGATCTTTACTGCGGGATCGTGATTAAGGGACATGCAGGTTATGCTGAAGAAGGTGAAGATATTATCTGCGCAGCAGTTTCTGCATTGGCTATTAATTTTTATAATTCAGTAGAGACATTTACGGATGACGGATTTGAAGGAACAGCAGGACAGGATGACATTCAGTTTGACTTCCGCTTCACTTCAGATATAAGCCCTGAGTCACAGCTCCTTATGAATTCTCTTATTCTGGGACTTCAGAATATTGAGAATGATTATGGAAGATCATACATTAATATCCGGTTTAAGGAGGTGTAAGACATGTTAAAGATGAACCTTCAGTTATTCGCTCATAAAAAGGGTGTTGGTTCTACTAAGAACGGCCGTGATTCCGAGTCCAAGAGACTTGGCGCAAAGAGAGCTGATGGACAGTTCGTACTGGCAGGAAACATCCTGTACAGACAGCGCGGTACACATATTCATCCTGGCAACAACGTAGGTAAGGGCGGCGACGATACCTTATTTGCTTTAGTAGACGGAGTTGTTAAGTTTGAAAGAAAGGGCAGAGACAAGAAGCAGGTTTCTGTTTACCCAAGAGCAATCAACGAGTAATTCTGAGGGCCCCATACAAGTATGTATGGAGCCCCTTTTTTCTGTATCCTTAGTGACGGGATGTGCGTTCTGCCTACTGAGGATCCTCACATTCAACACCAACAGGAGGTGCTGTATAATGTTCGCAGATAGAGCAAAAGTATTTATAAAGTCCGGTAAAGGCGGAGATGGCCATGTTTCTTTCCGAAGAGAACTTTATGTTCCAAATGGCGGTCCTGACGGCGGGGACGGCGGAAGAGGCGGCGATGTTATTTTCCAGGTAGATACAGGAAAAAACACACTGGTAGATTTCCGTCATATTCATAAATATGTGGCAAAAGACGGACAGGAAGGTGGAAAACGCCGCTGTCATGGAGCAGATGCCGATGATCTGATCGTAAAGGTACCGGAAGGTACTGTAATTAAAGATTTTGAATCCGGAAAAGTCATTGCAGACATGTCCGGTGATAATAAAAGAGAAGTTATTTTAAAAGGCGGAAAAGGCGGCCTTGGAAACATGCATTTCGCAACCTCCACCATGCAGGTTCCCAAGTATGCACAGCCTGGACAGCCTGGACAGGAGCTGTGGGTCACTCTGGAGCTTAAGGTGATCGCAGATGTAGGTCTGGTAGGATTTCCAAATGTTGGAAAATCTACATTGTTATCCGTAGTCAGCAACGCAAGACCTGAGATTGCAAACTATCATTTTACTACATTAAATCCACATCTGGGTGTGGTGGATCTGGGTGATGGTGCAGGTTTTGTTATGGCAGATATCCCGGGATTGATCGAGGGAGCTTCTGAGGGAGTAGGACTGGGGCATTCCTTCCTGCGTCATATTGAGCGTACCAAAGTGTTAGTCCATGTAGTAGACGGTGCTTCTGTAGAAGGAAGAGATCCGTTAGAGGATATTTTAACTATTAACAAAGAGCTGGAGGCATACAATCCGGATCTTTTAAAACGCCCACAGGTGATCGCAGCCAATAAAATGGATGCATGTTATTCGGAAGATGACTCCAATGATGTTATTGCCAGATTAAAGGCAGAATTTGAGCCAAAGGGTATTAAAGTATTTCCAATCTCTGCAGTCAGCAGACAGGGCGTAAAAGAGCTGTTATGGCATGTAAATGACCTGTTAAAGACTGTAGATTCTGCACCGGTTGTATTCGAGAAGGAATTTGAGATTGAGTATCAGGGCGACCGCAGCCTTCCGTATACAGTTACAAGAGCAGATGACGGTGCTTATGTAGTAGAAGGACCGAGAATTGAAAAGATGCTGGGTTATACGAATCTGGATTCTGAGAAGGGCTTTGATTTCTTCCAGAAATTCTTAAAAAATACCGGTATTTTAGACGACCTTGAAAAAGCTGGTATCAATGAAGGCGATACTGTCCGTATGTATGGACTGGAGTTTGATTATTATAAATAATTACTGCAAATGATTACTACAATTACTATTGATCGTTTTAGTTTATATAGATGAAGGAGAAATAAATGACAAGTAAGCAGAGATCCTATTTAAAAGGTCTTGCAATGAACCTGGATCCAATCTTTCAGATCGGCAAATCCAGCCTTACACCAGAAGTGACAGAGGCTGTTTCTGAAGCACTGGAGGCCAGAGAGCTTGTAAAGATCACTGTATTAAAGAACTGCCTGGATGACGGCAGATCTATCGCAGAAGTATTGGGTGAGCGTACTCATTCAGAAGTAGTACAGGTGATCGGAAGAAAGATCGTACTGTATCGTCCGGCTAAGGATGAGACTAAGAGAAAGATCGTATTACCTTAATTAACTATGAAAGTGTTGCCAGGTGGCTATAGGGTCTGAGTGTCTGCACCCGGGGAAGTATAGATATCTGGCAGCAGTTGTGTAAGTGCCGGCGGCATGTGACAACAGACTTATGCACCTGCTTTTGTGGTTGATTTTCCGTCAGCTGCACCTGGATTTTATCACCGTACGCACTGCGTATGCCTCAGAATTTGGGCATGACTGAAAAAAATCTTTTCACAAAATCAGGCACAGAGAGATTCAGAGAGAACATCAGATGACTACGGAGGTCTGACATGGCGAAAATAGGAATCTTGGGAGGAACCTTTGATCCGATCCATAATGGTCATCTTGCCCTTGGAAAACAGGCATACGAGCAATTTGGGCTGGATGAGATCTGGTTTATGCTTTCAGGTCATCCTCCTCATAAAAAGGGGCGCCTGGTAACAGAGGGAAAAGAGCGGGAAGACATGGTAAAGCTGGCCATTGCGTCAGTTCCCTATTTTGTATATTCCGATTTTGAATTAAAAAGGGAAGGAAACACTTATACAGCCCAGACGCTGACACTGCTTAAGGAAGCATATCCCCAGCATGAGTTTTATTTTATCATAGGTGCAGATTCCCTTTATGAGATCGAACAGTGGTATCATCCGGAGCTGGTCATGAAACAGGCTGTTTTGCTGGCTGCGGCAAGAACTTACGAAAAAGATCACCGTGATTTTGAAAAGCAGATAAATTATCTGCAGGAAAAATATGGTGCCAGGATCGGTATGATTCAGTTCAAAGAAATGGATATATCTTCCAGACAGATACGAAAAGCAGTTGGATCAGGCCAGTCTGTTGAAAAACTGGTACCAGGTTCGGTTGCCGGATATATCAGAATACATGGACTTTACAGAGAAGCCTTTGATGATTAAAGGAGTGTACAGATATGCAGATGAGTAATCATTGCAGTCAGATCATGATGCTGCGCAGTAAACTGAAAACAAAACTGGATCCTATGCGTTATGAGCATTCACTTAGTGTATCCTTTACCTGTATGAATCTTGCCATGCGTTATGGGCATGACATAGATAAGGCAGAACTTGCAGGACTGATGCATGACTGTGGAAAGCGTTTTACAGATGAGATCATTTTAAAGAAATGTATCAGTCATAAGATTCTTGTGACTGATGCAGAACAGAAAGCCCTTCCAGTACTTCATGCCAAATATGGCGCCTGGCTGGCGGAGAATAAATACGGGATCGAAGACTCGGAGATCATAAGCGCCATTGCCTGTCATACAACAGGTAAGGCAGATATGTCCGTTTTGGATAAGATCGTATATATTGCTGATTATATTGAGCCAAGGCGATACAAAGCAGATAATCTGCCTCAGATGAGAAAACTTGCATATGAAGATCTGGATAAGACCATGTATGAGATTTTAAAAAGCACATTGGAATATCTGGCAAAGAAGGGTGCAGCTGCTGATCCTATGACTGCTACGGCTTATGAGTATTTCAGACAGCTGGTAGCCGCCGAAAAGTAAAGGAGAAATAGAATGAATTCTAAGGAAATGGTAAAAATTGCCTATGAGGCGTTAAGTGATAAAAAGGGACAGGATATTAAGATCATCGATATCCAGTCTGTATCCGTTCTTGCTGATTATTTCATTATTGCAGACGGAAGCAACCCAAACCAGGTACAGGCAATGGCCGACAATGTAGAAGAGATGCTTGGCAAAGCAGGCTGTGAGTGTAAGCAGATTGAAGGCTATCAGAGTGCAAACTGGATTCTTATGGACTACAAAGATATCATCGTGCATATTTTCTGCCGCGAAGACCGTCTGTTCTATGATCTGGAGCGTATCTGGAGAGATGGAAAGACATTTGTGGATGTAAATGAGATTAATTAAATGTTTGTTTAATTCCTTTTATTTCGCGAACATGCTTTTTATATCGCGAATAAGAGGTTCGAAAAGTGTAAATTTTTCCTTTCATTTTGCGAACAAACGTATTAAACTGAATATCTGTAATTTACGCGAGATCGCGAACAAGACAGTCTGAAACCACAACAGCGTTTTCCTTTTATATCCTGAACAGAGGGTTGGAAAACGCTGTTTTTTATTCCTTTTATATCTCGAATATATGGTAAAATGCACTTTCCTTTTATTTTGTAAACAAAGAAATAAGGGAAAAGACAAAGTATTTTCGGAACCTGTGGGATTAATGTGGAATAGACAGACAAAAAGGAAGCGGCGGGGAGTCGAAGGAGGATTCCCTGCCGCTTCTGTCGTTCGCTTTCTGTTTTTTCCGGTTGTATGCCTTACCGTTCGGCATGGTCCGCGTTGCTGGGTTCAGGATGCCCCAGGTGGAACGCTGTGCGGAATGGTATGCCTTTCTTGCTTTTTTGCTTTGCTTATTGATCGGAACAAAGGATTTTTTCATGCGGCACCTCGATTCTGTTCCAGTGTTTCCATGATGCTATTGCAGAATTCCATGTAATCATTGTGCCCGAAAAGAAGCATCTTATTGCACAGCAATTTCATGGAATTCTCAAATTCTGCCGTGTCTTTCTTTCTGACTTTGCAGAGAATGATGCGGTACGGGGAATCGTCCCGTGAGAATTCGTTTCCGAACCGCACGGAAACGTGGTTCTGTGCGAGCAGGGAATCTGCAAGGTAGTCTTTGTGGTCGATGTACATATACCGGACGGACAGGATGGACAGACCGTCCAGTCTCAGGAAATTTTTCATGGGATCCTCCTTTGTGATAGCTGTCTGTAAGAAAAAGGCTGCGGAACTTCCATTCCACAGCCGTGGTGCCTGAAACCGTACCCCGGCACCGGCGTGATCGCTCACGGGTTTTCTACAGGGGGATTATTTACTATTGATATTTGCTGAATTAGCGTACCATGAACCGAAAGATACAACGGACAAAAAATAACGAAACAATCCATGTCACTGAACGTTAACAATCCCATCTGCATTTTTAAATTCCCTGTACGGAAAAATCCTTTAAATGTCCGCTTCAAACAGGAAAGTCTGATTGTACCGGTCAAGGGCAATCTGCATTTCCATGATCTCACCGGAAATGCGTTCATAATCCTGTTTTACCAGTTCCGGATCGTAGTTGGTATAGCGATACTCAGGAACGGCATTCCTGGAGCTGAATGCGTGGGAAGATTCCCTCATTTTCGGAAGGCATTTCCGCATGGCGTCCAGAGTCGCTTTGCGGGCGTTGAGCTGTGCCATTCTTACCAGAATGCTGTCGACGCTCATTTCCGTATCGCCTACCATGATCTTTGCGGTGGCGTTGGCCAGGTTCAAAGCGTGTCTGATAATGACGGTTTTACGGTCGATTTCTTTTAACGTCTCGGAAACGGCGGAGTAGTCATATTCAGGGATGACCGGTTCCTCGCCGACGGCGGCAACGTATGTACGGGATGTCGCTTCCTTGGCTTCCCAGTAGGACTTTTCGTCTGCCAGGCTTTTGAGCAGTTTATTGGCATAAGCCGAAGTCATTTTCATGATGTGTTCGCCTCCTCATCAATTCCTTATGACACGATTATAAGACAGGAGAGGAAAGCTGTCATTGAACCACTGGTTTAAGCCGGCCCATAAACGAGGAATATCCCCGTCAATGACGAGGATATTTTCAATGCTGGTATGTAATAATCTGCTGAGAATGATAAAGTTGTCCAGGCTTGGCAGTGATTTCCCGGCGATCCACTTGTAGATTGCCTGTGGGTTCTCAAAGCCGAAAGCACCCTGGATTTCGCGGATCGTATAGTTCTGCTCCGAAAGCAGCTGTTTGATCCGCTTCCCGGTTTCCACGGGCTGGATTGACAAATACATCGGTTCCATTTGCATTCCTCCATGATTCTGTACCATCCCGAAACACTTGTTTTTATTTTATCACGACTGCAGCGGATTGAACAGTGAAAATTTATTATAATAAAAAAGTTGCCCGATAGAAAGGACTTGATTTGAAATATTCGGGATTTGCACCGGAGAAGCTGTATACGCACAGGAATTGTCAAATATACACCTGAAAGCAGTTTTGCATTGTCTTTTTGGAACTCCAATCGTAAAGAATCCTCGATGCACGGGTTTTCCGTGATTCCATAGGGAGTGCTGCTGGAAATTTTCTGTTTGTGCAAAAGTGTGTGATTGACGCAATTTGTATGGCGGCTTATACTGGAGACAGAATAAATTGAACGTTTATCAAAAAATGAGCGAACAATTCAATTTTACCTGCGAGAGGAATTTAAAACGACAATAAATTCTAAAATTATTGCTAAATATGGGAGTTGAAAGAAATGATATTTGTAATAGTGGTTGTTATAACCATTGTTTCTTTGTTTGGATGTGTTTGCATAAAGAAACCTGCGGTAAGGCTTGGACTTGAAATCATAGTTGTTTTGGGCTTAATGCTTGCAGTTCTGATCAGTAGCGTTACCTATACGACAAGATATCGGGTTAATTTCGTTGACTCGTCCACCTCTCAAGATGGGAAGTATGAATTACTGTTTCAACAGATAGGAGATCCAGACTGGCCATTTGGATATACACATGCCAGACTGGTTCTTAAAGATGAACTAGGAACGATTGCAAAGTATTCTTTTGATGTAAGAAATGATGGTGCTGCTGTTCATTCCGATTCATGGAAAGTTACCTGGAAAGAAGATAGCGTGGAGGCTGTGATTAGTGGGAAAGAGCAGAATGATGAACAGTACATTCTATATTTTGATGGAAAAACAGATTCTAATCAGCTGGAAACGAAGTATGGAAAGACTGATGAAGACGGCTATCCGCTTTGGGAAGAAGATCAGGCATATAAAAGAGAATTATTGAAAGTTGCTGGAGTGATAGCTCAAAACACAGACGATGAGATCAAGTGCTATCTGCCTGCTAAGGGATATCCTTATGTTGTGATTTCATCATCGGAATTTAGGAGGAAAATTGTAAATGAAACAATATGAGAGAATGGTAAAAGGACTAATCTATGATCCAGCTGATGATGAAATTATGAAAGAGCAGATGGTGTTTCAAGATATGCTCTGGGATTTTAATCAATTGAAACCCTCGGAATGTGATAAAAAGCAGAGGTATATGAAAGAAGTCTTTGCTGAATGCGGTGAGAATTGTTACATAGAACTTCCGTTTCATGCAAATTGGGGTGGACATCATGTGCATTTCGGTTCCGGTATTTATGCAAATTCTAACCTGACTCTTGTAGATGATGGCCACATTTATATTGGGGATAAAGCAATGTTTGGGCCTAATGTTACGATTGCTACAGCAAGTCATCCAATAAATCCGGAACTAAGAGACAGAGGATTGCAATTCAATAAAGATGTTTATGTTGGAGAGAATACTTGGATTGGTGCGGGGGTAATCATTGTACCCGGTGTTCGCATTGGAAGTAATACAGTTATTGGAGCCGGAAGTATAGTCACAAAAGATATTCCAGACAATGTGATTGCGGTAGGAAATCCATGTAGAGTTCTACGAAATGTCAGTGAGAAAGACTATGAATTTTTTTATAAATCAGAAAGAATTGATTGGGAAAATTTATAACTTTTGGGTTGTTTCCATGGAATTACCTGCTATGGAGTGAAACAAGGAATATGATGTTATGAAGAAAACAATTATAAGGCAGGAGAGGGAATATCCCCGTCAATGACGAGGATATTTTCAATGCTGGTATGTAATTAATCTGCTTAGAATAACAAAGTTATCCAGGCTGCGGAAGGGATTGAACAAGAGAAATTTTTTCGACTTCAGCTGGTTATTTGGAAAATACCCAGGCATAGAAGATAATGAATCCAAGTGGTGGAAACGCAAGAGAGGCTATGAACGCAAGAATGATGCATATAACCGCTATAATACCTGATCCACCAGATGAACTATGCCCGTACCGCCTGTCATCGCAGTTGCAGTATGGTCCTTCACAATGACTGTCATGATATGAATTATGATTGTATCCGTTACTCATAAGTGTTCCTCCCATCAGTCTTTTTTGTTTATTTTAAATGTAACATAAAAGCTGTCCAATAAAAATGACCGGGTTGAAAAATTATTCCATAGTCAAAGGATATTTGCAATCCGCAGGATGAAATTGTATCCGTATAGCCTGTTGTTACAGTTAGAATATGGTCCCTTATAATAATAAAAGCCTCTGAATGTATTCCCAAACTTTTGGAAAACATTCAGAGGCTTTTAGAGTCATATCTCAAAAATCAGGATGTCAGCGGATCATTCTTATCAATCCGATCACTTTGCCCAGGATTTCTATATGATCTGTAATGATTGGCTCCATGGAATCATTTTCCGGCTGCAGACGATAGTGATCTTTTTCTTTGAAGAAGCGCTTAACAGTGGCGGAATCGTCTAAAAGAGCAACCACGATCTCACCGTTTTCAGCAGTTGGACACTGTTCTACGATCAACTGGTCTCCTGGAAGGATACCTGCGTTTATCATACTTTCTCCCTTTACGTGAAGCATAAAGGTCTCTGCGTTTGGAAGAGATTCTGCTGGGAACGGGAAGTAACTTTCAATATGTTCCTCTGCCAGAATAGGTTCACCGGCAGCTACGGTGCCGATAACGGGAATGTTTACCATTTCTTTGCGGTTAAAATTAAAAGTATCGTCAAGTATCTCAATGGCTCTTGGCTTGGTAGGATCACGGTGAATATATCCTTTCTCCTCCAGTGCGGATAGATGAGAATGTACAGAAGATGTGGATTTTAATTTCACAGCTTCGCAGATATCCCGCACAGCCGGCGGATATCCTTTTTTTAAGATCGTATTTTTTATGTATTCTAATATTTCCTGCTGTTTGGCAGTAAGTCTGTCCTGGGCCATGAAAATTCCCCCTTCTGTTCTGTAATAATCTTTTACTAATACTATAGTAACATATGTTCGATAAAAATGCAAACTTTTGTTCGGTTTTTCTTCTTGAATTATTGACAAACATATGTTCGCATGATATAGTGTAGATACAAAAAAGAACAAATGTTCTGCTGCTTTAGATGAATGAGGAGGAAACGTTATGAGGAGAAGAAGACTGGTAAGAAGACGATTTTTAATGGGCTGTTTTATTATGCTGCTTTTTGTTACTATTCTTACAGGACGGAGTATGCTCACGTCTATGGCAGAAGAGGAGCCGATGACTGCCAGTCCCTATTACCGTAGTGTGGAGATTAAAGAAGGAGATAATCTGTGGAGCATTGCCCGCCAGTATAAAAAAGGAAGCCACATGAGTACAGAAGAATATATTAAGGAATTAAAGAAGATGAATTCCCTTCGCTCCGATACGATCCACAAAGGCCAGTTCCTTACAGTTGTTTATTATAGGTAGATTTCTTTCATTTGATTAAAACGTATATGGAAAATATTTGATTAAAGCGTACATTGAAAATAGCATATTAGGGGAATACGGCACTTATTGAGAAATGTTATATTGAGAAAAGTTACCTGTAACCCTACTTGTTTTTTCCTGCTTTATCTGATACGATATACAAGAATATTAGTTAAAACTAACTATATTTTAACAGTAGTAAATGAGGTATCCTATGAGTAAAGAAACCCTTGATCTGATGCTTGGTTTAAACCGGCAGGAATTAGAGATCCAGATCGCACTTCAATGTGCGCCGCTTCTTACAGGACGTAAGATATCAAACCTTCTTACCGTAGACAGAAGTTTTCGCAGCGCAGTATTGCGGCTGTTCCGTTCCAGTGCGGTTTCCTGCTATGTTCTTTATGAATCAGATGACCGTATTACATTTCTCTTATATGTACGGGAAAAGCTGGAAGCTTATTTAAGAACAGAAAAGGTAAAAAGATTGATGGAAGAATTTGGATGCAGCGGTTGTATGCTATCCAAAATCCTCTATGGTGTATCAGAACGTTACCGTGCTCATATGGAAGGAAAAGGTGATTTTCCTCATGAGATTGGGCTGCTTCTTGGGTATCCGCCGGAAGATGTAACTGGTTTTATTAAAAACAGAGGACAGAATCCGCTGTATATTGGATACTGGAAGGTCTATTCCAATCTGGAAGAGTGCCGGAAAGTATTTGCCGGATATGATCAGGCAAGAGAAAAAGTGATCCATATGGTATCTTCAGGAATGACTGTTAAAAACATTATGGAGCTGTATGATTTACATTCACGTAAATTAATGGCAGTATAGGAGGAAGAGAAATGGACGAAATCATGGTAGTTTATTGGTCACAGACAGGCAACACAGAGGCTATGGCACAGGCAGTAGCACAGGGAATCGAAGAGGCTGGAAAGAAAGCAAAGCTGGCAGAAGTATCTGCAGTATCTGCAGCTGATCTGAAGGATGCAAAGGCATTTGCATTAGGATGCCCGGCAATGGGTGCTGAAGTTCTGGAAGAAGACGAAATGGAACCATTTGTAGCTGAGGTAGAAGGTTTTGCATCAGGAAAAACCATTGGTCTGTTTGGCTCCTTCGGCTGGGGTGATGGACAGTGGATGCGTGACTGGGAGGATCGTATGAAGGCTGCAGGCGCAGAAATTGCATGCGGAGAAGGTGTTATCACTCAGGAAACTCCAGATGATGATGCATTATCTAAGTGTAAGGAATTGGGAAAAGCACTGGCAGCAGTCTAAGATCAGACCGTAAATAAACATAAGGATACCGCAGAATTTTTTATAAAAGATAATAAGTTCTGCGGTATTTTTTCTTTCTGATGTATATAGTATCTTGTGGAAGTTTCGGTGCAGAAAATCTCTATTTGTGTGCAGTAACAGATAATTGCGCCTGCGTTACTGTCCAGTGTTGTATTGTTGAGAAAATGTAAAAATTGACTTCCTTCCTATTATGATTTATAATTGTGAAGCGAAGTAAGTCAAAAGAAGTGGTTATGGGTAGGGGAAGTTACAAAAATTCAAGATGTAATTCACAGGTCCAGAAAATTCGTCTGGATCTTTTTTTAACCAAATCAAGAAATTCCTTTGCTTCTATTGCCCAAAGCAATAGGAAGTGGTTGGGGAATTGCTTGTCATATACCGGTTTTACGGAAAAGGAGAAGGAGGGGAAAACAAAAACTCCGGCTGGTGTATTGGCTTATTTCCAAAGAAAAATATAGGCTGTTATAAGAGTGACAGCAGAATGGAGTTTATAAATGATTCATGACGGATTTGTTTATCTTGGCACTTTAATGTTGCTTGCGGCGATCCTGGTCAATCTTCCTGTGTATCTGAAGGGGAAAGGTGCACAGAAGTTTTTCAAGTTTGCACCGCCTATTGTTCTGATCTATTTAGGTATGATGGTTTTATGTACCTTAAAGATTTGGAACCTGGAAGATACAGCAGCAACGTATAAAGCAGTAAAGAATCCATTGCTGTATGCAATGTTGTTTTTAATGCTGTTGCGCTGCGATCTTAAAAAGATCATTAAATTAGGACCGAAAATGCTGATTGGGTTCTTTGCAGCTAGCCTTTCTATCTGCGTTGGCTTTATGGTAAGCTATGCTATTTTCCACAAGATGTTAGGACCTGACAGCTGGAAAGCACTGGGAGCTCTGTGCGGAAGCTGGTTAGGCGGAAGCGGAAATATGCTGGCTGTACAGGCAGTTCTGGATGTAAGTGAGGAAAGCATGGCATATTCACTGGTAATTGATTCCATCTGTGCGGTAATGTATGTTATGTTCCTTCTGTGGGCTATCAACTTCTCTAAGGAATTTAACTCCTGGACGAAAGCGGATGTACATTTGATCGATGAAGTTGGTGCTTCTCTGGAAGAAGAGGCAAAAGCCAATACCAAACCTCTTACCTGGAAGAACATGCTCCTTTTAGTCGGCGTGGCGTTCTTCATTTCTGCTATTTCCAAGGATACAGGAGATATGGTTGCCAGTGTTCTGCCAGTTTTTGATAAGGCAACCTGGACGGTTCTTCTTGTAACTGCTGTAGGCCTGATCGCAGCTATGACCCCATTTGGAAAATTAAAGGGAACCGAGGAAGTATCCAATATTATTTTATACATTGAGATTGCCCTGATCGCTTCCAGAGCGGATATTTCTGCTATGGGTAATGCACCAGCATGGCTGGCAGCCGGCTTCCTGATTCTGCTGATCCATGTAGCTGTTATGATCGTTCTTGCAAAGGTGATCAAGCTGGATATCTTTACCTGTGCTGTCGCTTCTCTGGCAAACATTGGCGGAACTGCAACTGCACCAGTACTTGCAGGCGCCTACAGCAGCGCTTTGGTTCCGGTAGGTATCCTTATGGCTCTTTTAGGCAACATAATTGGTACACCAGGTGGTGCGTTTATGGGTCATTTAATGAGCATGATCGGATAATGACATCTGATCCATAAAACAGATAGTAACCGTATACAGCAAAAAGGTATTCCCGGATCATTGAAAAGTGATCTGTGGAATATCTTTTTTTATTCCGATAGTATCCTGAAATCTATGGGGAATCGTGATTCTTTACTATACTTTTGCATTAAAACATTGTTTTAAGATAACCTTTATAATAGCCAATTCTGAGTGTGGCATTATCCTGGTCAGCAATTCTTTTTGTCTCCCGTTTCATTTGTTCCATATCGCTGATGATCACAAGAATTAACGCGATTGCACCTGGAATTATTGTGACACCGCTGGCGATTGATGAATTTAATGGACCACGGGGAGATTTTTACAAAAATATGTTTGCAAAATGCCCTGCGGGAAGACCGGGAACAGCAGATGAGGTTGCTAATGTGGCAGAGCTGTTAATGAGTGGCAGAGGAACATTTATTACGGGATCTACTTTCCTTATTGATGGCGGGGCAACATCTAGCTATTATTACGGGCCATTAAAGCCAGAAGTATAAGATTTGTTTGTTCTCCTTTATTCTTCTTGGATTGGGGTATCTGGGAAAAGTAAAAAATTTTGTACTTTATAGTTAGGGGTTAATAAATGGCTTAGATACAAGGATTATAGCATAAAGTACAAAAATTTCAAAATGTACTTTATTTTAGAATGTACTTTATTTCGAAACAGAATAAAGTACATTTTTATTGTCCGGATGTAGTGGGGGAGTGGTTTTAGGGGAGAAAATAAAGTACATTTTCAAATCGCTCCATTTTGTAATGATCACTATTGCCTGTTTTTAGTCATAATTGAAATCCTTATATCTATTGCATTTTGGCAAATTTAAAAGGAAGGTTCCTTTGCCGTAGCAGATGACACCTTCCTTTAATGACTGATTTTTCTGTTGTCCGCCAACTGATCGGCACCCGAAGTCCGGAGAGAAATTCGGATTTTATGTGTCAGTCCACATGATAGGCATATAGCCCATCTACTAACCATAGCATACACAGAATATCTAAATTATGCAACGAATTTATGAAGCAACTTGTGATAAGAAAACTAGGAATGTAACATTTTTAATCCTCTTTTTAGATAAATTGGATTCTTATAATATTATGGTTTTCAGAACTTATTTCTTATCTTTTGGTATTCTCTAGGTGAATATCCTTTTAGCTTGTGGAAGAGTCGGCTGAAATAAAGCTGGTTATCATACCCGACAATCTTAGAAATCTCATTGATGGAATAAGTTGTTGTTTCAAGTAAAATCTGAGCATTGGTGATTCGGATTCCTACAATAAATTGCATTGGTGTGGAACCAGTGAATTTTTTGAAATTTCGGATAAACCAGCTGACACTCATCCCTCGTGAGGCAGCATAATCGTCAATATTGATATTCTGATGATAGTTTTCACTGAAAAAGGTAACAGCGATATCCATCTCACGATCAAGATATTCATTTTTTGATATGTGCTCTCTAGTCAGTTCCCGGTGAAAGCTAATTAAAAGATGACGTAGCAAAAGGACAAGCATTTCCTCATAACTATCCTGACAGCGTTGGAGCTCGATGATAATACGTTTGAAAATCCGTTCATATTCGTTAGATGAACCAACGTGAAAGATACGTTCTTTATCTGGAAATCCATATTGGCGTAGGATATTTTTCACATCGCTTCCTGTGAAGTGAATCCAGTATACTTCTGTCTTATCTTCTCCATAATATTCATATTTCTGAAGTTCTTTCGGTCTGTAAAGTACAAAGTTACCGGCAGAAACAATCGTTTCGTTATCTACATTATCAAAATGGAAATGTCCACAACCAGCAGTGATATATATAATCTGATAATCCAGACGTCCTCTTGGACGGTGGGTGGGAAGCTTGGGAAGGCTGGAAAGACGATAAGTACCACAGCTTCCTACAATCAGTGGACGACTTTTGTCTTTAAAATCCATATGTGAGTGGTTCAAATAACCGGCGTTCATATACATAGGACGGCACCTCTTTTCATACTTTTTATTATTGTATCATTTAGTGCATATTTTGTCCAATCTAATCCATAGACATATTTTGCGGATTAGGATAATCTATATTTAGAAAACAAAGAAACGTAAGAATAAAAGGAAAGGATCAGATTTTCTGTGGGAGAACAAAGAGCAAAAAAGTATATGTATTGGAGGAGAGCTATTTATGATTGTACCGCGTTATTATGAGAATTTAAGTGTATTGCATGAAAACACAATGCCAGCTAGAGCCTATTATATTCCGGCATCCAAAAGAATGGATGACCTGGTGGAACACAGAGAAGAATCAGATCGTATGCAGTTATTGAATGGAACTTGGAAATTCCAGTATTTTAACAGCATTTATGACATTCAGGATTCTTTCTTTGAGAAGGATTATGATACGGAACACTTTGATGTGATTCAGGTTCCGAGTGTATGGCAGATGGCAGGATATGATGTGCATCAGTATACAAACATCCGGTATCCGTTTCCGTTTGATCCGCCATACGTGCCGCAGGATATTCCGTGTGGAGCTTATGTGCATACTTTTGTTTACAGCAGAGATGAGAAAGCTTCAAGAGCCTTTTTGAACTTTGAAGGGGTAGATAGTTGCTTTTATGTATGGATCAATGGCTCTTACGTAGGATACAGTCAGGTTTCACATATGACCAGTGAGTTTGATATTACCGATGTACTTCAGGATGGAACGAATACCGTGGCAGTTTTAGTAATGAAGTGGTGTGATGGTTCTTATCTGGAAGATCAGGACAAATTCCGTATGAGTGGTATTTTCCGGGATGTGTACATTTTAAAACGTCCGGAGCAGGCAATCAGCGATTACCATATAAAAACAAAAATTGAGGATATGATTGCAAAAGTAGAACTTGACATGAAGTTTTACTTCCCAGTAAATGTAAAGATTTCGATAGAAGACAGAAACGGAGCAGTTGTAGCAGTAGGAAGTATTGCCGAAGAAGGAGCTGCTGTTTTAGAAATTGCAAGTCCGGAACTTTGGAATACAGAAAATCCATATCTGTATCAATTGATTCTTGAGACAGAAAATGAAGTAATCGTAGATCATATTGCACTCAG
>PVML01005161.1_pt1 | contig 16529 bp, 15 predicted proteins | sample 1853371 | NCBI WGS metagenome assembly PVML01 (sample SAMN08533508, study PRJNA380276) | Human gut metagenome, whole genome shotgun sequencing project. | isolation source: participant 1, chromium library | host: Homo sapiens | collected 2017 | reverse complement strand
AAAATCCATACCTTTCTTTTGCATCAATAACGATTAACTTTTTATACTCATCCGGAATGGCGGGTATGGAATCTCGGATTACATTTCACGCGGCGTTTGATACACGGCGTTTGATACACGCACGCACCTGCATTATACTAAATAATATAAAGAAAAATGTTTCTTGTGCTTTTTAAGCAGATACCGTCGAAATTTGTCGCCATAATCTTCGTCGCATCTCTTCTGCCAGCTCCGCCACCCTACGCTACCGTTCCCCCAGCGCCTCATTCAGCGCCTCCGTCCCGGCCAGCGCGAACCGCCCGTCCCGGATAATCCCGATCCGGCTCCCGTCCGCTCTCACCGCCGTGATATCCCCCAGCTCCGAGTATGGAATCGTAATGTCCGTGTGACAGCTGAAATACGCCTTGGCCATATCCGTCTTTCTGAGCAGCGAAACCTCATTGTCCCGGGCGATCACCTCCCTGCCGTCGGGATTGTACATGGGAGAATCCTCCGCAAAGCTGTAGCAGGTATCCCCCACTGCGAAGTGCGGCCCCATCTTCTCCGCGATCAGGATTGGAAGCTTGTCGCCGATCCCAAACCGTTTCGCCATGGCGTAGGCCGCCGTGTTGGTTCCGATGGCGAATTCCCCCAGAGGCAGCCAGTCGTGCCCCCGCAGAATCACCTGCTTTACCAGCTTCCTCCCCTGCTCCATCCAGTCCCCGTCGGGCTTAAAATTCTCACAGGAAAAGTCCGTCACCCGGCCCTCCGCAAACCGGATCCGCAGATTCTTAAACTGATAATCCTCAACATACACGTTCCCCACATGAAGCAGACCCTCGGTTCCGGCCAGCAGCGGCGAGGTAAACACCTCTCCCAGCGGAATATTCACATCCGCCACGCAGTTTTCAAAATTCGTCTCCCGGGTCCGGTCCGCCAGGGGATGAAGCTTCACCCGAATGTTCGTCTCATTGCGTCCCCGGCCCGTCACCTCCACATAGTCCGCCTGATCCAGGGCATCGATGATCACCTGCTGGATGTCCCGGTACTTGTCGTAATCCAGGGTATTGATCACAATGGTCTCCCGGAAAATATCCGCGAAATCCGGCCCAATCTGCGGCATTGGAAATGCAATAATGGTAAAGCTGGTCTCATCCCCCGGCATATACCGGTTGGCGATCTGGCGCAGCTCGTTTGCCAGGGCGCTCGTCACTTCCTCCTGGTGGGCGTTCAGGGAAAATGCCGTCTTCTTGTTCACCGGCGAAAATCCCTCCTCGCCGAAGGTCTCCACCAGCGCTGGTCCGGCGCAGCCCCCGGCCAGCTCCTTAAACTCCTCGTAAGCCGCCCGGCTCACCGCCAGCTTGCGCTCCCGGATCGCGCTCCCCATATACAGGGCGCTGTCGTAGCGGTGGTCGTACTCGTACTGCTTGTTGGAGGATGCGCCGTAATATCCCCGCTTGCCCGCAGCCTTGCGGTTAATAGACTGCACCGCAGCCCGGTAGAGAATGGGCGTGAGTCCCATTTTCTGGAAATTCTCCATAGCTTTGCGGATCATGCGCTCAAATCCCAGATGGTACTCGATCACCACCGTGCGCTTTTTGCTCAGATCCCGCCCCATGACCTCAAATCCCCGGCGAAAGCCCTCGGTGTAGGTGTCCGCCATGCGGTCCACCGTCTCCTGGGGCAGGCTGTTCATAAACTCCGCCAGCCTGCGCTCATTGTCGGAAATATACTCCCCGAACCGGTACAGGTAACGCAGGTCGCCCAAATCCGAGTCCCGGATAATGTCCGCAGCGAAGGACAAGGCCGGGTCCACGGCCTCCCGGATGCGCCAGCGCACGGTAATGTCCGCGTAATCGCTGACAAACCAGTACAGGATATCCCGCACCTCTTGAGGCTGGGGCGCGCCCTTCCCCTCGGCTTCGGCCTGCTCAAACAGGTTGCACACCTCGATAAAGGTCTCATTTAAAATGGTAATCTCCTCCAGGCGCATCTCAAAAGCGAAGGCAATATCCCCCCTTATCTCCGTGTACAAAAAAGCCAGAAGCTGCCCCAGCTCTGCGCCCAGTCTTTCCGCCGCGCAGTCCGGGTTGGCGAAGCTGTTCCCGTAATGTTCCGGCAGCACGTCCCCGTACAGCCTGCGGTTTCGTTCCTCCAGCTCCTCCAGCGTAAGCTCCGTGCCGGCCTCAATCTGGCAGACCAGCTCCCGAATCTGTCCGATAAAGGCTGCTACCCGCTTAAAATAACAGCCGTAAGGCTCCGCCGGACCTTCCTCCTCCATGGCGGCAATCCGCTCCATGGACAGGTCGTAGCGCTCCCTCACGGCTTCGTTTTCTTCCCTCAACAATTCCCGGTAATCCATTCTGCTCTCAACTTCCCTTCTGAATCAAAAATTACAGCCCACCCCGTAAAGCTCCTTTGCAAACTGCGCACGCTTCGCAACAATCGCCCGCAGGCTGCGCCGGCGGTCCATTGCATTCAAATACAAAACGCGCCGGCGGCCACCTGGCCCCGGCGCATGTCTGAGCCTCATTTCCGCCGCCTGGCCCGGAAAAGCTTCCGGCCTCGGCCGGTATTTCTCAGGACAGGACACGCCCCAGGCGCTGCGGTTTACCGCGCCTCAGCGCAGCGCCACCACCAGCACCATCAGCCAGAATATGATCACCACCAGCGCGATTCCCACGCCAATCTTTGCCAAAATATAATTTTTTTCTTTCTCCATAAAAGAGATAAACCCGAACCAGATCCCCATCACCGCGGCCACAATGCTGGAAAATCCCAGCGCCCCGGTAATGAGACCGGCCTGCCCGGCGTTTCGCACCGATACAATCATGGTGCCGGTGGCAAGCAGCATACAGACAAGCCCCAGTCCCAGGCTGAAATAGCTGTTCTTCGCAAAGGGATGACGGATATAGGAAACCTTGTCACCGACGTACTTCACCGTCCGTTTCCCTCCTTTTTGCGCAAATAAATTCTCGTGCGCTGGACCGCCTGGTAGCACGCAAACCCCAGGCCCGCGCCCAGCGTGTTGAGTATCATGTCGTCCACGTCAAAGCTTCCGACCTTAAAAATCAGTTGGATTGTCTCCAACATAAAACTAAATGCAAAGCTAAACACGATGGTCCTGTACCACCGCTTGCTCCTGCGGCTGACAATCGGAAGAAAGAAACCGCAGGGCATAAACGCCACCACATTTCCCACGATGTTGATCAGGAACGCCCAGAGTCCTACCGTGCCGCGGTAGCGTATGAACCGCAGGATCTCCTTAAAGGGAACCAGGTTGTAGGCGTAGCCCCTGTCCGTATCCGTCCGCCCGAAGCTCTCGGAAAAAAACATGAAATAAGCCAGCAGGCACAGGTACAGAATAAACAGTACCCAGCCAAGCTTCTGGCGTTTTGTGGTGTTTCGAATCATGGGCGCCTCTCTTAAAAAATGATGTCGGATTTGCGCTTCAACAGCAGCGCGCCATTGACAATCGCCACGATTCCCACAGTCAGCCCGGTCACCAGGATGATCACGCCGATGGCGATGCTCCCTGCGCCGGTGTTGCGCATAGTCTTATATACTTTCTCCATCTGATTCATAGACACTCTCCTTGCTGTCAGTTGTCAGTCTCTGACCGCTCCGTACTGCTCATAGTAAGCGTCCAGCGCCGCCTTGATTTTGTCGTCAATCACAACAGTTCCATTACACTCGCGGTTGTAGAGGTGCTCCATCACGTCCTCCATGGTCACGATGGCCGCGGTGGGGAAGCCGTAAAGCTCGCTGATCTCGTCCAGCGCGCCCTTGGTGCCCTTGCCCCGCTCCATGCGGTTTAAGGATACGATCAGTCCCACAACCTCCACGTTGCCCTGGGCCTTGACGATGGGATAGGTCTCCTCAATGGACTTGCCGGAGGTGGTCACGTCCTCGATGATCATCACCCGGTCCCCGTCCTTAATAGGGCTGCCCAGCAGCACGCCCGCGTCGCTTCCGTGGTCCTTGGCCTCCTTGCGGTTGGAGCAGTAGCGGATGTCCTTGCCGTAGAGGTCGCTGATGGCCATGGTGGTGGCCACGCTCAGCGGAATTCCCTTGTAAGCCGGTCCGAACAGCACGTCAAAATCCAGGCCGAAGTTGTCGTGGATGGCCTTGGCGTAATACTCGCCCAGCTTCTTCAACTGGGTTCCGGTCACGTAGCTGCCCGCGTTCATGAAAAACGGGGACTTGCGCCCGCTCTTTAACGTGAACTCGCCGAACTTGAGCACCTTGCTCTCCACCATAAATTCAATAAATTCCTGCTTATAGCTCTCCATTTTTATCTCCTCGTTATCTCAGTGTATTTCCGCGCGGGGATGGGCGGTCTGCGCCGCGCAGCCTCCTTAACGCACCGCGCCGATCAGTTCCCTGATATCCTGTATTCCATTTTTTACCATATAATCCCGGATTCCATCCACCGTCTCCACCGTAGCGTAGGGGTTGTGGAAATTGGCCGTGCCGATGGCCACCGCCGCAGCGCCTGCCAGAATGAACTCCAGCGCGTCCTCTGCATTGCAGATTCCACCCATGCCGATCACCGGCACCCGGACGGTCTGGGCCACCTGGTATACCATACGCACCGCCACCGGCTTGATGGCCGGGCCGGACAGTCCGCCGGTCTTGTTAGCCAGAGCGAAGGTCCTGCGGTTCACGTCTATTTTCATCCCGGTCAGGGTGTTGATCAGGGAAATGGCGTCCGCGCCGCCCTCCTCGGCCGCCCGTGCCATGACGGTGATGTCCGTCACATTGGGGCTCAGCTTCATGATAATGGGCTGTTTTGCATGGGCCTTCACCGCTTTGGTGATGGCCTCCACCGCCTTGGGGTCCTGTCCGAAGGCGATGCCGCCCTCCTTCACGTTGGGGCAGGAAATGTTGATCTCCAGCAGGTCCACCGGTTGATCCCCCAGACGCTCCACCACATCGATATAGTCCTCGGTGGTCTTGCCGCAGACATTGACCACAATCTTCGTGTCGTACTGTTTGAGGAAGGGGATGTCCCTGGCCGTAAACACATCGATGCCCGGATTCTGGAGGCCGATGGCGTTGATCATGCCGCCGTAGGTCTCCGCGATCCTGGGAGTGGGATTCCCGGGCCAGGGCACGCTCGCCACGCCCTTGGTCACCACCGCGCCCAGGCGGTTTAAATCCACAAACTCGCTGTACTCCTCGCCGGAGCCAAAGGTGCCGGAAGCCTCCATCACCGGATTTTTCAGCTTCACGCCCGCGATCTCCACTTCCATATTAATATTGCACTGTTTTTGATCCGTATTCATCACGCCCGCACCTCCGTCACAGCTCGATCTCATCCGCCAGGAACACAGGGCCGTCCTTGCAGACCCGCTTGTTGTGCACATGGGAATGTCCGTCCACCTCTTTGGACCGGCAGACGCAGGCCAGACACGCGCCGACTCCGCAGGCCATCTTCTCCTCCAGGCTCAGCCAGCACTCCATGCCCTGCTCCCCTGCGTAGGCCTTCAGCGCCCGCAGCATGGGGGTGGGGCCGCAGGCATAGATCACCTGGGCGTCCAGACCGTTCTCCCGGATGGCGTCCAGCACGTTTCCCTTTGCGCCGAAGCTGCCGTCCTCCGTGGCCACGTATACCGGGCCGTACTGTTCAAATTCTTCCTTTAAAAACATCTGGCTGTCCCGGTAGCCCAGCACCGCCTGAATATTCTCCCGGCCGGTGATAAAGCTCAGCTCCTTAGCCAGCTCCAGCATGGGCGGGATGCCGATGCCGCCGCCGATCAGAAACGCCTTCTTCCCCTCCCGCAGGGTGAAACCGTTGCCCAGGGGGCCCAGCACATCGATGGTGTCGCCCGCTTTTAAATGTGAAAATTCTTCCGTTCCGGCCCCGGCCACCCGGTATACCAGCCGGAGGGTTCCATTTTCCCGGTCCACGCCGCAGAGGCTGATGGGCCTGGGCAGCAGGCGGGAGCCGTCCTTTGAGTACAGGTCCACAAACTGTCCCGCAGCGGCCTGGGAAGCGATCTGGGGGACCTCGATCCGCATACTGTAGATCCCGTCGGCCAACTGCTCCTGGGCCGCGATCTTTGCCGTCACTTTCACTTTTGCCATTTTCCCACGCTCCATTCCTTACAGCACGCTGTTGATATCCGCAACCATGTCGATCACAGCCTGGCGGGAGGCCTCCGCAAAATGCTCCGGCCCGAACTGTTTGTACTTCTCCTGGCGGTAAGCCGCAATGATGCCTCGGGAGGAGTTCACCACAGCGCCCAGCCCGTCCTCATTGAAGCAGTGGGCCAGATCCGCCGCGGTGCCGCCCTGAGCGCCGTAGCCGGGCACCAGGAAATAGGTGCGGGGCATGAGTTTTCTCAGAATCTTGCTCATCTCCGGGTAGGTGGCTCCCACCACCGCGCCCACGTTGCTGTAGTCGCCGTCCATGCAGGTATCGCCCCACTCCACTACCTTCTCAGCCACCAGCTCGTACAGGGGACGGCCGTCGATCAGGCGGTCCTGGAATTCGCCGCTGGAGGGGTTGGAGGTCTTAACCAGCACGAAAAGGCCCTTGTCGTCGCTGTTGCACACGTCCACAAAGGGCTTCACGCCGTCCGTGCCCAGGTAGGGGTTCACGGTGAGGAAATCCGTGTGGAAGCCGCTGTAGGTCTTTCCGCCCACCTGCACCTTGCCCAGATGGCCGGTGGCGTAGGCCGCGGAGGTGGAGCCGATGTCGCCCCGCTTGGCGTCGCCGATCACCAGAAGGCCCTTCTCCTGACAGTAATCCACGGTTTTCTGATAGCTTTTTAATCCCTCGATTCCGAACTGCTCGTACATTGCGATCTGGGGCTTGACGGAGGGGATCAGGTCATAGGTGTGATCCACGATCTCCTTGTTGAACTGCCAGATGGCGTCCGCCGCGCCCTCCAGGGTCTCGCCGAACTCGTTGTAGCTCTTCTTTAAAATGTGCTCGGGGATGTAGTTCAGCATGGGGTCAAGGCCGACGCAGACCGGCGCTTTCGTTTTCTTTATTTTCTCAATTAACTGTTGAATCATGGTATCCTCCTTGATCTTCTCTCACGTTCTCCCGGGGCATGCCCGGAAACCTCTCCCCATTCTAACATATATGATTCCGTGTTTCAAGTAATTTACTGGCGGGGTGGGCAGGGATTTTGGGGGAGGAAGGGGATGCAGCCGTTCGTGAGCGGCGGGGACGCGGGGCCGGAGGTTCCGGATTCCGCGGTGGGAGAGTCTAAGGGGCGAGGGGCGCAAAAAGCCGGGCACCGCTCCGAGCTCCGGCGCCGGCCTGATGCCGGCCCCTCCGCCTGCGCTTTACTCCGGGCGTGGAACGCCCTGCGTAAACCCAGCTTTTTCCACCCCTCGCCCCTAAGACTCTCCGAACCGCTCCACAGTCACCTCCGACCCCGCGTCCCCGCCTCTCACCCGCTACGTTTTTCACCGGTCGCCATAGTAGCGCTTTCCCGACGCAAAAAAAAGACACTTCCCCGCGTCTGCCGCCCTTCCGGCGTATTTTTCACGTGAATAGGTGCCTTTTTTCTCTCTTCGTTTTCTTTATTAAGAAGTGATAATCTTGGTAAAGGCTTCCTTAAATTCTTCCGCCCGTACCTGTTTCGCGCAGCGTATGTTCTGACGTTCATTCCCGAAGCCGATCTGGAAGCGGTTGAAGGTCATTCCTCTGGTGTGCTCTCCGCGCAGCTCTACCTGGATGTCCTCGCCGGAGAATTCCAGCAGGTCCCGGTCAAAGACTGCGAACACGGCCATGGGGTCGTGGAGGAAGGTGTGGCGGCCACGGTTTTCCCGGTAGCACAGCAGCAGCTGGGACAGGAGCTTTGTACCGGGCTTGCCGCAGTTCGCCAGAAGATCCACCAGCCGGTCGTCCACCTGGCAGCGGGTGGTGACGTCCAGGCCCACGGCACGGATGGGAAGGCCGGACGTGAATACGATGTTTGCCGCCTCGGGGTCGCTGCGCACGTTCAGCTCCCTGTAATGCATATAGTAGGCCCCGGCCATCATCACGATCTCCCGGATGTTTTTCTTTACCTCGGGGTGCAGATATAACAGTACCCCGATGTTGGTTAGGGGGCCGATGGTCACCAGGGTGATAGGCTCCTTTGCTCCGGTCAGGGTCCGGCGCAGATACTCTACCGCGTCCATGGACCGCTCGTAGGGCAGCTGCTCCATCTCCGGAAAGAGCTGTTTGGGCACTGCGGTGACGTCCGCCTCCTCCACAAGGGGCTTCCCGAGGCCCGCGTACACCGGAATGTCCTCCCGGCCCAGCTCCCGCAGCAGGCTCACCGCGATCTTGGCGCGGGCGGCCGTGTTGCGGAACACGGTGGTGATCCCAAGTATATCCAGCTCCCGGGACTTCACGGCCAGGCAGATGGCCAGGGCGTCGTCCGCATCGTCCCCGATATCTGTGTCGATGATGATTTTGGTCCTCTCAGTTTTCTCCTCCAAGCGTTTTCCCCTCCCCTGTGATTTTCTCACCGCGCGCCAGATAGCGGCACAGCATGGCAAACAATTTGTCCCGGTCCGCCTGATAGGCGATGTAGGTGGGATTTTCAGGGCGGCTGTAGCGGTATCTGGAGGACACCATCAGCGCACCGTCCGCGATATGGCCCCCGATGTCCACGTCGCAGGACTCATGGCGCACGTCGGTGAGAACCGACGGGTCGATGGCCGCGCATACAGCCAGCACGTCGTGGAGCGCGCTCTTCTTCTCCGCCCTTGCTCCGATCAGGTTGGCCGCGTAGATGCGGTGGTAGAGCATCTGGGCCGCGAACTCCGCTTCCTTGGTGCCGATCCGGCGCAGCTCGTCCACCTCCTCATACCCGAACCAGGAGCTGTGCGTGGCGTCCAGCGTCACCACGGTCACCTTCACGCCGCAGTTCAGCATGATTTTGGCCGCCTCGGGGTCATTGTAGAAATTCGTCTCCGACCGGTAGGACCGGTTGTGCACGTTGATACCGCCGCCCATGCAGATGATTTCATCGATATGTTCCGCCACCGTGGGGTCCATGCGCAATACCGTGGCGATATTTGTCATGGCTCCCACCGGAATCAGGGTGATCTTTTCCTCCGCGTATTTTAACGTCCGCCAGAGCCAGGGCACGGCGTGCTCCTCCTGAACGCCGCTGATGGCGGGCGGCAGCGGCAGCTCCCTCTCGTGGACGGCCACCACCTTGCCGTCAATGACGGTGTCGTGCTTTACCTCATCCCCGTTCACCCTGCGCCCGGGCGTCAGGTCCTGGGCCAGCGGATAGGGACACCCTTTATAGACCGGGATTTGGGACTTCATAAAATCCATAACCCGCAGCGTATTGTCCGTGGTGTACGGAAGCGGCAGGTTGCCGTGGACGGTGGTAACCCCCAAAAGCTCCAGCTCCCGGCTGAGGATCGCGGTCATAATCGCCACCGCGTCGTCGCTTCCCGTATCCACGTCCAGAATAATCTTTCTCATGGCCAAATTCATTTACCTCCTCTTCAATACAGCGCTATCCCTTGGTTCCGGACGAAGCGATTCCCCGGATATAATACTTCTGGAAAGGAATGAGAATCACGCAGGGGATCACCATGGAAATGGTAATTCCCGCAAACAGCTCCGCCCACATGGTGCCGTTCTCCAGTTGGAAATCCGCCAGCGCCACCTGAAGCATTTTCAGCTTGTCGGACCGGGCCACCAGAAGAGGCCACATAAAGGCGTTCCACTGGGCCGTGAACATCACCAGCGCGCCGCTGATAATGGTGGGGATGCTCACCGGCATCACAATCTGAAGATAGGTCCGAAACTCCCCCGCCCCATCCATCCTGGCCGATTCCAGCAGGGAGTTGTCGATGTCCACAAAGCTCTGGCGGAACAGGAAAATGGTCATGCCGTTGGCCACCGCAGGCAGTATCACCGCCTTGTAGGTATCGATCCACCGCAGCTTCATGATAATGGAGTACAGCGGAATGGCGATGGCGTCAAAGGGGATCATGATGGAAAACAGCACCAGCATCATCATGATCCGTTTCCCCTTAAATTCCATCTTCGCCAGCGCGTACCCCGCCATGGAGCAGACGAAAATGCCGATGGTGATGGTCAGAAAGCAGACCAGCAGCGTATTTCCCACCGTCCTTGCGAAATTGTACTTTACAAATATCGTCCTGTAGTTCTCCAGGGAGTAGGTTCCGAAGAACATCTCCCGGAGGGAAAACGGGTTGATGTTGGCGAACACCTCGTTGTTGCTCCTGAACGAGGAAGTCATAAACCACATGATCGGCATCAGCACGATAAAGGAGGCGACGGCCAGCGCGGCGTATTTTAACACCATAACGCCCTTTTTCACAGCCCGTTTGCGCCGTTTCTGCCTTTCAAACTCGGAATTTACAGTATTCACAGCCCCACCTCCTAATCCACGATCTTGAAAAATTTATTCTGTGCGTTCAAAAAACAGGATGCTAACCACAATCAGAATCACCACAATGGCGTAGGAACGTCCCATGTTGTTGTAGCTGTATGCGGATTTGTAGGCCTCCAGCATCAGCACGTTGGTGGCGTTCTTCGGGCCTCCGTTGGTCTGAATGTACATGGGCGCGAAGAGCAGCAGATTCTGGATGGAGTTGGAGATCACCACGAATCCGAAGGTATTCTTCATCAGCGGAATGGTGATTTTGAAAATGGATTTTATGGTCGAGGCCCCATCGATGCGGGCGGCCTCGTACACGCTCTCCGGAATGGACTGCATGCCCGCCAGCATAAACATCATCCAGTACGGTATGGTTTTCCACGCCGCAATCATCATGATACAGCCCAGAGCCTGGCCGGGATCCGTGAGAAATCCCTGCCATCCAATCCCAAAATATCCCAGAAATGTGTTGAGCAGCCCCTGGTAGGGGTTCATCATCAGCGCCCAGACCGTGGTGGCCATAGCCATGGAAATACACACCGGTATGTAGAAAATCGTCCGGAATACCTTGATTCCCGGCAGATTCTGATTGAACACGGCCGCCAGCAGGAAGGCGAAGCAGATTTCCACCGGCGTGGTCATCAGATTGAAAACGATGGTATTTTTCAATGAGATGTAAAAAATGTTGTCCTGAAACAAATTGATAAAGTTTTGTAACCCCACGAAATGCCGGATGTTGCGCGCTCCCACTTTAAACAGGCTTCCGTGGATGCTCACGCAGATCGGCAGCACCTTGAAGGCGATCAGAACCAGCATGGCCGGAGCCACGAACAGATACGGTATCAGCTTTCGCTTCATATGATACCCGGTCCATTTTTCAGTCCCCTTGGTTCCACACTTTGTTTTCATACCATTCATGCAAATCCCTCTCCCAAAATTGCCGTCTGTGGGCTGCGGCCCGCAGAACCGTCCGTTAATCGGTTCTGCAGACCGCAGCGCCTGATTCCGACCGTCTACGCCGCAATCTACTTGTACTGGTTAAAATCCTGCTGCAGCTGCTCCGTGGTCTGGTCCAGCGTCTCCTTCACGTCCGCGCCGCTTCGAATGTCCGCGAACATATTGGCCGTGATGCTGTCAAAGGATTTCCAGCCGTAGGATGTGGGCCTCATATAGCCGTGTCCGGCCAGATTTTCCATGGCGGCCAGCTTGGTCGCGGTGCCCGGCCATACGGAGAATTCCGTGTATTTGTCGTCAATCACGTTCTGGAGCAGGTCCTTTCTGGCCGGAACCTGGTTGTTGTTGAGCATCCAGATTTCCCCGCCGTCCCCGATGGTGCACCATTTCAGGAAATCCAGGGACAGTTCCAGGTTGTCGGTGGCCTTGTTGATTCCCTGGTACCAGCTGCCGGTAGGAACCGCGATCTCGCCGCCCTCAAAGTAGGGATGGTAGATGCCCGCGATGTCGAAGTCGGCCTCTGTGGCCCGGATGGTGTTCGCCAGGTAGAACAGGCATTTCCCGCTGTAGAACAGGGCTTTAACCTCGTCGTCCGTGGTTCCCACCTGGGAAACGCCGTATTTCGTGTATAAATCCTGATAGAACTGCAGGGCCTTCACCCAGCCGTCGGTATTGAACACGCCCTCCACCGTGACGCCGTCGTCGGCGATGGCCTTCTCGCCCAGTGAATTGCCCAGAGCCAGGATCTGATAGGGGTTATTCTGCTGTCCCAGGGCGAATCCCCAATAGCCCTTGGTGTGGTCCGGATCCATTTTCTGCTGAAAATCCACGGCGATCTCAACCAGTTTTTCCCAGGTCAGGCGGTCCTCCAGATTTAAATAACGCTCGTCAAGCTCCATTCCAGCTTCCTTCATCAGGTCCAAATTGACCATGAGCACCTGGGAGGAAGAGGTGAGGGGCAGCGCTTCCAGCGTTCCCTCCACGTAGCTGGACGCTTTGTCCGCGTCGGTGAACACGTCCATATCCGCCTCGCTGACGTAGTCGTTTAACGGAAGCAGATAGTCTTTCCAATAATAGGAAGCGATCAGGGGCTGATCCACAAAGAAAACGTCGTAGCTGTTGTCCCCCGCGCCCATTTTCACCTCGATAACCTCCATCATCTGGGTTCTGGTGTAGCTCTCAAGGGTGATGGTGGCGCCGGGATTGTGCTCCATGTAAGCGTCCGCCAGCTTCTGGGGCACGTCCCCGTAGGCGGAGTTGGTCAGCCAGGTGATGGAGCCGGAGGGCAGAGCCGCCTCGGAGCCGCCGTCGTTCCCGGTTTGCTTTTCCCCAGCATCCGCGGCCGCGGCGCTTGTCCCGGCAGCCGTGGTCTCCGCAGCCTTCTCAGTCCCGGCGGACCCGGCAGCCGGTTTGGACGAACAGCCGACCGACGAAAGCGCTAATGTACACACCATAAGTAACGATAACCATTTTTTCATCTTTTTCCTCCTTTACCTCACAACGTTTCCATTTGTCTCAGTACGTTCTCCAATTCCTCCCGGGCCTTTGCGTCAAGCGGCGCGATGGGCGGGATGGGATTTCCCACCGCAAATCCCTGTATCTCCAGACAGGCCTTGATGCAGGCCGCCAGGTTGTACTTCTGGAATACCCGGTTCAGCTCCCAAAGCCCGGTCTGCAGCTTCATAGCCTCGTCCCACTTCCCGTCCCGGCACAACTCGTACAGGCGCACGCTCTGCCGCGGAATCACGCAGGCCGGGCCCGCCATCCAGCCCACGCCGCCCAGCATCATCACGAACACCGGAATGTGGGCGGATGCGCTGAAGATCTTCAGCCGGTCCCCCAGCCGGTTGCGCAGCGTCATCAGGTTCCCCGTCACCCCCGTGGCATCCTTATAATATTGGATATTGGGAATCCTGCACAGCGCTTCCAGGGTGTCCGCTTCCAGATTGAACTTCATAAAACGCGGGTTGTTGTACAGCACAATGGGGCAGGAAACGCTCTTTGCCACGCTGGCGTAATAATCCTCCACCTCCCTGGGTTTCACTGGAAAATACACGTCCAGGATGCTGAGAATCCCGTCCACGCCCATGGCCTCAAACTCCCGGGCCTGCCTGCAGGCCTCCATGGTGTTGGAGGAGGTAACCCCCGCCACCACGGGCACCCGGTTCTGATTCTCATCCAGCACGATCTCCACAATCCGCCGTTTCTGCTCCCAGCTCAGGTAGTAGAATTCCCCCGTGCTGCCCAGAGGCGTCAGTCCGTGGACGCCGCAGCCGATCAGATGGGAAACCAGCCTGCGCAGCGGCTCCTCCAAAATCTCCCCGCGCTCCCCCACCGGCGACACGATGTAGGGAAATATACCCGAAAATCCTTCCGTCCGGCCTGCGCCGGATAAATGATCCTTTCTCTCTCGTTCCATATGTCTCCTTTACGTCCCTAAGCGCTCCGTTCCCGGTTATCCCCGCTTAAGCGCTCCACTTCCTCCCGGTCCGGCAGGGAGCTCTGCGCCCCTTTGCGCGTCACCGCCAGGGAAGCCGCCAGATTGGCGAAGCGGATCGCCTCGTCCTCCGCCATTCCCTCGGCCAGAGCCGTGGCCAGGGCTCCGTTAAAGCAGTCCCCGGCGGCCGTGGTGTCCACGCTCTCCACCTGGCGGGCCGGATACAGGCGTTCCGTCTCACCGTCCACCAGAAGCGCGCCCTGCTCTCCCAGGGTGACCAGCACCTTCTTCACCCCTTTTTCGATCAAACGGCGGGCCGCCCGCTTTAAATCCGCCTGGCCCATGGCTGCAATCCCGCTCAATTTGGCCAGCTCCGTCTCATTGGGCGTCAGGTAATCCACCAGGCCGAGCAGCTCGTCCGGCAGCCTGTCCGGGGCCGGGGCGGGATTGAGGATCACGGTTTTCCCCAGCTCCCGGCCTCTTCTGGCCGCGTACAGAACCGCCTCCATGGGAATCTCCATCTGCAGCACAACGATGCCGCACCACCGGAACAACTCGTCCCGCTCCCGCAAATACTGCTCGCCGCACTCCCGGTTTGCCCCCGGGATCACCACGATGCTGTTGTCCCCGTTTCCGTCCACATAAATGACCGCCGTACCGGTGGGCAGCCCGGGGCTCTGCCGCAGCCCCGAAGCATCCACCCCCGCAGCTTCAAGGCTTTCGATCTGACGGCTGCCGAACTCATCCCGCCCCACGCAGCCCAGAATCTTCACCTCTCCGCCCAGCCGGCCGCAGGCGCAGGCCTGATTCGCCCCTTTTCCGCCCATCTGATATCCCAGTCCATCCCCCAGAACGGTTTCCCCCACCGCCGGCATGGTCTCCATATGAACCGACATATCCATGTTCAGGCTTCCCACAACCAATATGCCTCTGCTCATTCTTCCTCCTTTTATGCTATTTTTATTAAGAAAATATTTTCTTAAATCATTTTTTTGTGATTTTATATTATCACAAGATGAGTGTTTGTCAAGTGTTTTACATTATATTATAAAAAATATTTTCTTAAACAGTTTTTTTATTCACATTTTCCATATGATCCCTAACAAATATTGACAAATCCCGTTTCATATATCATAATGTGTGGAGAACTGCTATTATGATAGGGCAATCTGTTACAGTTCACATGCAATACCCGCAGGGTATTTTTTGCGAACGGCGCACAGCGCGCCGCCGGGAACAGAGCGCCCAGGAACGACAACATTCCAGGAGGCCCTATGACAATTAAGGAAATCGCCCAGATAGCCGGTGTGTCCATATCGACTGTTTCGAAGATCGTAAACAACAAGGACGAAAATATCAATGCGGAGACCAGGAACCGTGTGTTAAAGATCGTTAAGGACTACAACTACACGCCCTATGGCACGGTCAAAAATATTTCCGAAGCCAAAACCTTTATGCTCGGACTCCTGCTAAACGCCTCCGCCGGGAACAGCCGTTTTTTGGACAGCATTTTAAAGACCGCCCAAAAAAACGGGTACAGCCTGCTGCTGTGCGACTGCATGTCCGACCCCGACCAGGAGTTAAAAAATATCACCGCCCTCTGCCGCCACAAGGTGGACGGCGTCATCTGGGAGCCGCTAAGCGAAAAGAGCCTGGAATACGCCCGGTATTTTGAGAGCGAGGGCATCGAGGTATGCTTTGTCAACTCCCCGGCAGACCCCGGCAGCCGCATCGACTTCACCCGGATCGGCTACCAGGGCGCAAAGCTGCTTTTGGATAACGGCCACATCAAGGTGGGCTGCCTGACCAAAACCGGCAGCAAGCGCTCCCAGCTGGTGCTAGAGGGATTTAAAAAATGCCTGTTCGACAACGGCATCACCTACTCGGACAGCATGAATCTGCCCATCGAGCAGGACGACTGGCACGCGGGTCTGTTTTCCCACACTCCCACCGGCATCCTGAGCAGCCATTACGCCGCATCCCTGCGCCTGATGGAGCAGCTGGCCCGGATCCACTACCGGGTCCCCGACGACTTATCCCTGGTCAGCCTGCGGGACTGCCCGGAGGAATGCGTGCATTACCCCGGAATCTCCACCCTGCGGATTCCCTACAGCGAGTTCGGGGAATACGTCTGCGCGCAGCTGATCAGCCGCTGTGAAAAGACCGGAAACGCCCCAGGTGAATTTGTCACGGACTGCGCCCTGGAAAATACGCTGAGCCTGAGCCTTCCCTACGCCCACAGCGCCAAGAAGATCGTGGTCATCGGCAGTATCAATATCGACGTGACCTTAAACGTGGAGGAGCTGCCCCAGCCCGGCCGGACCGTAAGCACCAGCCGGCATTCCATCATCCCAGGCGGCAAGGGGGCCAACCAGGCCGTGGGGGTGGCCAGGCTGGGCAACGACGTGGCCCTGATCGGGAAAGTGGGAAGCGACTACGATTCCGCCGTGGTCTACAGCTGCATGGAGGAAAACCACGTGGATGTCCAGGGAATCAGCCGGGACCCGCGCAGCGAGACCGGAAAGGCCTACATCCACGTCCAGAACGACGGCGAAAGCACCATCACCATCTTAACCGGAGCCAACCAAAAGCTGCTCCCCCAGGATATCCGCGCCTACAGCAGCCTGTTCGAGAACGCGGGCTACTGTCTGCTCCAGACGGAAGTCCCGGTGGAGGCGGTTCGGGAGGCGGCTGAAATCGCCCGGAAAAACGGGGTCAAAAACATTTTAAAACCGGCCGCCATCAACCGGATCACGCCGGATCTCATGCAGTATATCGAT
>PVML01018670.1_pt1 | contig 16716 bp, 15 predicted proteins | sample 1853371 | NCBI WGS metagenome assembly PVML01 (sample SAMN08533508, study PRJNA380276) | Human gut metagenome, whole genome shotgun sequencing project. | isolation source: participant 1, chromium library | host: Homo sapiens | collected 2017 | reverse complement strand
TCTTCCCGGTCACCGCTTCTCTCAACTCCGGATTCGCCTTCGGTCAGTTCAATAAATACATCCTCCAGATTGGCTTTCTTTGAAGTCATGCTCAAAATTGCCTTCCCCTCGGCCGCAAAGGCAAAAAAGAGCCGGCGGCAAATGTCGCGTGAATTGCTGTCCTCTGTTTTTGCGTGAATCTCAACGGTCCCGTCTCCTTTATCCTCAAAGGTCCACTCTGTAACAGATTTCATTGCAGACAGAATTCTTGCGGCATCCTCCCCGGTGGCCTCTGCCGTAAAAGTTATGCCGTTTGATGCCAGCATCAGCTTTTCCAGATTTTCCGGTTCATCAAATGCAGCCAGCTTTCCTCTGGCGATAATCAGGACCTTGCCGCAGACGGCCTGAACCTCTGAAAGAATGTGAGAGCTTAAAATAACGGTATGGGTCTGCCCGAGTTCCTTTATCAGATCACGTATCTCGATGATCTGGATCGGATCAAGTCCTACGGTCGGTTCATCAAGTATAATAACCTTCGGATTCCCGAGCAGCGCCTGGGCGATACCGACTCTCTGCCTGTAGCCTTTTGAAAGCTTGGAAATCAGCCTGTTCTTGACTTCGTCAATCCTTACCTGGCCGATCACCTCCTCCACCTGCCTCTGCAGCTCCCGTCCTTTTAACCCCTTTGCCGCGCCAACGAATTTCAGATATTCCACCGGTGTTTCATTCATGTAGAGAGGCGGCTGTTCCGGAAGGTAGCCTATGAGTTTTTTTGCTTTTTTCAGGTTCTTCAAAGATATCGTGGCCGTCGATTATTACTTTCCCCTCCGTGGCCGACAGACATCCGGCCATAATATTCATAGTAGTCGATTTTCCGGCGCCGTTTGGTCCTAAAAAGCCGTACACATGCCCTTCATCAATTTCAAAAGACAAATCGCTGACAGCCATGAAGTCACCGTAACATTTGGTCAAATGCTCAACTGTTATCATAGCAAACCTCCTGAATTTTTTTGTTTTTTCTCAGTCTGAGAAGATTACTGCACATAATATCATCAGCTATTATAAAAAGTCAGCCTGAAATGTACTTGAAATGAAATGTGAAAATTCTACGAACAATTAACAGTCAGACAGCAAAGAAAGACACATTACAACAATATTATTGTAATGTGCCTTTCGCGTTGAAACAGATAATCCGTACCGGAACGTGCCGGGTTATCGTAAGATTAAATAACCACTGTAAAAATAATTGTTTTCCCATCCGTACTGTTCACCGTAATCTTACCGCCATGCGCCTCCACGATAGCCTGAGCCATGGACAGCCCGATTCCTGTGCCTCCGGTGTTAGTGGATCTGGATTCGTCCGGACGGTAAAAACGGTCGAACAGGCGCTCCAGATCCGTTATCCCCTGAAGCTCACAAGTGTTAAATACCTTCATGCAGATTCGATTGTGGCTGCGGTAAATATCCAGCCGGATTTTGCCGCCCTCATCGGAGTATTTCAATGCGTTGTCCAGAAGAATGGATAATAACTGCTGAATCGAATTTCTGTCTGCCTCCATCTCCAAACGGTCCTCTATGTTCTGGATATACGTTTTTCCGCCTGCTTTTGCCAGCGAAGCAAAAGGCTCCGCGATTTCCCAGGCAGCGTCACTGAGGGAAAATACCGTCTTATCGTAAATTATCATCTCTTCATCCAGTCTGGAAAGCGTCACCAGGTCACTTACCAGACGGGTCAGACGGGCTGTCTGCTTTTGTATATTGGCAATCCATTCATCCCCTTCATACTCCATGGCGGCGATATCCGCACTGGTTGCAATGGAGGTCAGCGGTGTTTTCAGCTCATGTCCGGCATCCGTGATAAACCGCTTCTGACGCTCTATATTCTTCACATAAGGCTGTATTGCCCGGTGGGATAAAATCATGACGAGCAGGAAGACAACCAGCAGGCTGACAATGCCTATGCCAACCGATACAATCAGTAACGACTCCATAAACTGCAGGGCGTTGGATGCGTTCAGAAAAACGAGGATTATTTCTCCCTCCTCCCGGCTTACACAGTAGCGGTAATCTTTAAAGTAACCTTTTACCTTTCCTTTAGCCAGGATTTCCTCCGTATAATTCCGCGCTGTCTCCTCATCGACCGAAGAGATATACGCTCTGGATATTACCGTCACATTATTATCACTGTCGCAGCGGACAATGAAAAAGCGGGTCATGAACTCTGCCTCCGGGCCCCCTGCCCAGGGCATATCTGAAATTGGCGGAAAACCGGTACCGGGCTGCGAAAATGTCTTTTTATCATATTCGAGAATGATATTCAGCAGGTTATCCTGTTTTTTAGTCGTCAGATAACAGTTAGCAATATTAATAACCGTTACCAAAACCAGCATAACGGCTCCAAAGGCCACCATCGCCGATGCAATAAACCGGCGTTTCATCTTCTTCAGCATTTATTGCCCTCCAGCGAATAACCGGCTCCGCGCACTGTTTTTATTTCAATATCCGCACCGATATGTTTCAGCTTTTTCCTGATGAACCCGATGTATGTCCAGACAACGTCAATATCCGCCTCCGAGTCCTTCCCCCATACCTTGTCCATCAGGTGATCGGTAGAGAATACAAAATGCGGATGCTGGAAAAACAGCTCCATCAGTTGGTATTCCTTGTTATTAAGCCGCACCGTTTCCTCTTTGCAGGAAAGCTCATAGCGGTTACAGTCGAGCCGTACATTCCCCAGTGACAGAACCGTATCGGCATATCCGGCATTTCTGCGGGCAAGCGCCTTCACTCTTGCAATAAATTCCCTGGTGGCAAACGGCTTGGGGAGATAATCGTCTGCCCCTGCCTCCAGTCCGGCGACCCTGTCTTCAATCTCGGACCTGGCTGTGAGCATCAGCACGGGAACTGCCGCTCCCTCACTCCTTATCTGAGATAACACCTCCATTCCGTTCTTTTTGGGCATCATGATATCCAGCACGATCACATCGTAATCCGTGCTGTGAAAGTAGTCCAGTGCATCCGCTCCGTTATTGACAGTATCAACGGAAAACTTGTTCTTCTCCAGAAGGAACTTCAGGCCTTTCGCAAGTTCAACTTCATCTTCGGCAATCAAAATACGCATGTCGACGGTCATCCTCCCAAATTTGATTCATATAAATTCAAATAGCTTTACCTTTTACTCTTAATTCTTTATTATACTCTATCATATATCATCATGTCGAAATGTACTTGAAATTCCTAAATTTTTCTTAAATTACAAGAAGCGAAGACCGGTGCGTGCGCCCGGGACAGTATCTGTTTACTTACAAGAGTAATCATTTATAAAGGCAGATACCTTTCATTCCTGGTGGAGATGCGAGGTATCTGCCTTATCTTCTTTGTTTATTTAATGAAACTTCTTATGACTTTATGATTCCTTAATTTCATAGCTGTTATCATCACATTTGTGAAACAGCGGGAGCTTCTGTAAAAAGATAATGTCGTCTCTCTCTGCTGCTTTTCCCTCTGCAAGCACCGCTGCTTTTCTTGTAACGATCCCCTTTGCACTCTCCACCAGAGCTTCTAACGCATAGAGGGACTCACCGGTTGAAATCACATCGTCCACGATGCAGACCCTTTTGCCGCAAAGACGCTTTGCATCATGGCCGTCCAGGTACAGATGCTGCTCCCCGGAGGTCGTGATGGAATGCACCGATACCGATACCACGCCGCACATATAGGATTTGATGCTCTTTCTTGCCACAATAAATTCCTTTTTCCCGAGCAGCCTGCTGATTTCGTAGGCAAGAGCAATCCCCTTGGCCTCCGCGGTAATAATGACATCCACGTCCCCAATCTTCTCCGCCAGCTCCGGCGCGCAGGCCGTGATAAGCTCCGTATCGCCCATAATTACAAAACTGGCAAAGGCCAGATTATCCTCCAAATCGATAAACGGCAGTTCTCGCTTTACGCCGCAAAGCTTTAATTCATATGTATCCATAATGCTACTCCTCCTTACAGGCCCAGGACTCTGGCTGCGATACCGGCAAGCATTCCGAGAAACGGATTCGAAATTGCCGTGACAACGAGTGCAGTTCCGCCTACCGCCGGATTAATTGCCAGCGCTACGGGTGCATCAAGTATAAAGGTCTTGAAAAGCCCCAGTACGATCAGGAAACCCGCAATCGATGAGGACGGAACATAATTGCCGATTTTCGGAAGCAGGCCGCTTAACAGAATTATGCCTACCACAATCATCATCGCCACTCCGGCCCAAACCGGGTGGGGCGCATTTGCCGTAGCAGAAATTATCGATTCCACCGGTGCGCCTCCGAAGAAAGAGGAACCCATATCCGCAAGGGAAGAGATCAGGGTCAGGTGGTCCACATTAAAGGTATCTGCTCCTGCCATGCTGGCCGTGATTGCTCCAAATGAAATATTAGAGCCAATATTTAAACAGACCATTCCGAGAGCGCCGAGTATCACATTTCCGTTAAATGTGAATTTCTGACGGGTAAATTTGTCATCTGCAACAACGATATTTTTCTTTTCTTTATTCAAAACCGCCGATACCACACTGGACGCAATGACCGATATCACGATCGTGTAAACCAGCGTATTGGGACTGGAGCTGGTCAGAAAATAGGTGAGCACTGCCGCAGCTATCGATACTCCGCCTGCAAGGTGATCCTCCTTCACCATGTTGACAGCCGCATTCGTCAATATCAGTCCCACACCGGCCATCATGCCGTTTGCAATGTCTGTACCGATAAAATCCACAATCTTAGTCAGCATCCCGCAGGCTCCGATAACCGCAAGAATGGCGGCTCCGATAAAGATCATTGTACACCGCTCCGAGCGGTTCCTGCCGCTGGTACCCGCATATGTAATAGTTTCAGCCTGAAATGAAATCGGCGCCACATTCCCCGTAATCACATTTCCAAACGCTCCGATAAAAAACGCCATCGCCGTCGGGACGGCTGCAAAACCAAAGGACAGCGCTAAAAGTCCCTGAGGCAGCGCATTTAAAACAACTCCAAATACGGCCAATAAATCTGTCAGTAAAGCATTCATCGTACTCTTTATTCCCCCTTATCTTTATTTATTAGTTGTGCTTATATATAGTTCTCTTTTTATAAGCACTATTTTTTAAAAACAATTTGCATTGTAACATAATTTTTTATATAATAAAACTATCATTATTACATATTATTTATAATATTTTTCTTATATTAGAAGAATATTAAATTATAAATTAAGGGGAATTGCTCTATGACATTAGAGTCTTATCGGAATTTTGTTGCGATTGTAGAAAGCGGAAGTATTCTGGCTGCGTCGAACAAGCTGCTGATCGCCCAGCCTTCTCTGAGCAACCAGTTGAAAAATATTGAAACTTATTATGGGGCAAAGCTTTTAATCCGAAACCGGCACAGGCTTGAGCTGACCGACGCCGGACGCGTTTTTTATCTGCGCGCCAAGGAGATCTGCCAGGCCGAAGAAAAACTTCAAGACGAGATTCACAATAAAAAAACAGGTTTTTCCGAGCTTTTAAAGCTCTCAATCCCGGCAGGAAACTCCGCCTATTTTCTGCACCATCTGTTTGACGATTTCCGGGCCGCATACCCGAATGTCAATTTTGATTTTTATGAAATACCAAGTGATTTTGCGATTCCGAACGTCCTGAACCATGTAACGGAAATCGGACTCATACGGTCCAGCCTTCCCGGCTATGCTTCCCTGGCTGTCTATCCCTATGAGAAAGAAGAGATTGTGGCAATCTGCAGGCCGGAACACCCTCTGATGCAAAGCGGCAGCATTATCGACATATCCCTGCTGGCAGACTATCCGCTTGCGGTTCCCTTCGACTGCCTGGATCTGGTCCGTTCCTCCTTCGGCCACCATCTGCTCGCGCCGAATATTTCTATTATTACCTCTTCGAATGCAACTGCGATTGAGTGGGCCAGATCCTTTAAAACCGTCGCACTGGCCTCACTGACGGCCGCAGACTTCCAACATATCAGGGACTTAACCGTGAAGCATTTTTCCGATGAAAATCTGTTTATCACGAGCGCTTTCATTGTCAATAAAGAGTACCCGCTGTCCCATGCGGCACGGAATTTTCTGCGATTTCATGGGGTTGAAGGCGGGGGCTGATAAAAGCACACTCGTTCCTCATAACAAAAGAAAGGAATGGATGCCAGCCTTTACGGATATAAGGCCTCTGATAATAAAAAAATAAATGGCTGAAAGAAAAACATCACTGCACCAACCGTTCCGTATAGGAGATATAACTCACTTCTCCTGCAATTCAGTCTATCTAATTGAGGAATCATTTTTATCATCACTCTGCCAATCAGATAACCAGCCAATGTACCTGCCGCGTTCGTTATCAGGTCATTGATATCGGTTGCGCGGAAGGTAAATATCTGCAGTATTTCAATACCCAGTGATGTCATCAGGCCCAAGCCCACTGTTTTCATCATGCTTCTGTATTCGGGCCATAAGCATGGAACAAATATACCTAATGGGATAAAAAGCAAAACATTCAGATAGCTGTTCGTTATATCGGTCAGCATACCATACAAAGGAATAAAATTATAAGACCAAGCGATTTTAATCCCTGCCACACTGGGAAACCCCACCAAAAAGCACATTGCAGTCAAATATAACATAAAAATAAAATAGGCAGCCGTCTTTTTTATGTTGTGGAAAATAAATATTTGATATAGAAAAAGAATCGGTATCAGTATCGTTGATGCCGCCGCAGTTTCTATCCCTGTTGAATATATTCTATACATAAACATCTCCATATGCACATCCTGTCTCTGTATTAAATAGAAGTATCTTTTCCGGCTTTAGCCGAATATATACCTCCTGCCCGGCCTGGCCTGAGAAATCCGCGCCTGTTACCATCGTAATATCCGGTATGTCAGACCCGGTGAGAAAAACTGCCACTTCACGCCCGGTATTTTCTAAAATGCTGATTTTCATCCGCACTGCATGAGGCTCGTCCGATGCAGCCGGCACAATGTGTTCCGGACGGATACCGGCCTTAATGGGCCCCTGCAGTCCTCTTGCGGCCAAACTGCTTTTATCCATCGGAATACGGGCATTTCCCAGGGTCAGATAATGTTGTCCGTTATTTGAAATAAGCTCTGTGTCCCACACATTCATATTGGGTGATCCTATGAACCCTGCAACAAACAGATTCGCCGGATTTCTATATATTTCCTGCGGTGTTCCAAACTGCTGTAAGACACCGCCATTTATTACGGCGATGCGCGTCCCCATCGTCATTGCCTCCGTCTGATCATGGGTAACATATATGGTAGTTACCCCCAGCTCCCGTTGGAGCGTTATAATCTCCCGGCGCATTTCTGTGCGGAGCTTCGCATCGAGATTGGCTAACGGCTCATCCATGAGAAAGAGTCCGGGTTTTCTTATCATGGCCCGCGCAAGGGCAACACGCTGGCGCTGACCGCCGGACAGGGCTCCCGGTTTCCTTTCAAGCAGAGCATCCAGCTCCAGCTTTTGGGCCACTTCTGCTACCCTTTTCTCCCTTTCCGTTTTGCCGATATGCTGCATTTTAAGGGGAAAAGCAATATTATCTTTTACTTTCATATTGGGATAAAGGGCGTAATTTTGGAATACCATGGCAATATCGCGGTTCTTTGGCGGAACCTGGTTCACAGTCCTGCCGTCCATAATGACCTCGCCGCTGCTTATACTCTCAAGTCCTGCAATCATGCGCAGCAGCGTTGTCTTTCCGCAGCCGGAAGGGCCTACAAATACTATAAATTCCCCTCTCTTTATTTCCATATCCATATCCTTAACAGCATGAACATCGCCCGGATACCATTTATTCACTTTGCTTATCTGCAGATCGCCTGCAAAATTCCTGTTTTCCATATATTAATCCCCTGTGTTAATCTTTCATTCCGGAAGATATAATGCCCTGCTCCAGATATTTCTGCCCGGACAGGAATATCAAAAGAGGAGGCATCAGTGTAATCAGTGACGCAATTAATGATACCCCGGCGTTATCCGCCGTGATGTTTGACATATATAATGACAGCGGCCAGAGCGCCTGGTTTTTTAAGAATGCCTGAGGCGCTTCTATTGCGTTCCAGTATTCCAAGAAGCCCAATACCACAGCCGAGAGAATGCCCGGCGCTCCCAGCGGAAGCCCAAATCGTAAAAAAGTCTGAAATGAGGAAGCCCCATCCACGGCTGCCGCCTCCATGACCGCCTCCGGTATGTCCATGAAAAAACGTGTCATGATGAATACCGGAAGCGTTGATGCCGCACCGGGCAGTATGACTGCCCACACGGTATCAATCAGGCCCAGTTTGTTCAGGACAAGATAGCTGGAAACCATGGTCACCTGAAATGGCATCAGCATCAGGACAATATACAAGGTATAGAGTATCTTTTTCCCGCGAAAATGAAACTTTGCAAATGCCCATGCCGCAGGTGCGCCCAAAAGGACATGGCCGAGTATGATTGGAAAAACCTGCCTGCAGGAATTCCAGAATACCGTAAAAAACTGGGGCGTATCCAATAATAGTTCCACATATGCCGCCAGAGTCGGATAACGCGCCATTACAGGCCATACAGCCGTTCCTCCCCTGCCCTCCAGGACAGGCGCAAGATTTTCAGACAGCTCTGCCCCTCCCATAAAGGTACCGGATATCAGCATCCAAAGAGGCAGCCATATAAAGACCGAAATCAATACAAGGGGCAAGCCAAGAAGCCATTTTTTCATATCCTATCTCCTCTGTTCATAATTTTTTCCAGCAGTAGTATTAAAATAAATACCAGAATTGCCATCATCACAGCTCCGGCACACATTTTATCCACATCCAGATTGCCGTACCAGTTATTGAATAAGTGCTGAAGCATGTAAATACTGTCATCCGGATAACCTCCCGCAATCAGATAAGCCTCCCTGAACACCTTAAAGGAATTGAGCAGCGACAGCACGGTAATGGTAAATAATGTGGGCATAAGATTGGGAAGCGTAATCCTCACAAACCGCTGGAGGCTTCCGGCGCCGTCTATCTGAGCCGCCTCATATAATGCCGGATTTATGGCGCTGAGTCCTGACAGCCACAGCACCATATCATATCCGAAATTCTTCCACAGATAAGCAAACACCAACACGCCAAAGGCGGCCTTACTTCCAATCCAGTCAACCGGAACCAAACCCCAAAGTGCAGTAAATGCATTGAGAAGTCCATTTTTATGAAAAATCACACGCCACAAAAGAACAATCGAAGCAACGGGAACCGCCATGGGTACAAGAAACGAGGTCTTGAAAATGCCGCGCTTTTCCCTGAAGGAGGCCAGCATCAGGGAAACAGCCAGGGAAAAGAGTAACAGAAGCGGTATGCAGACTAAGATAAATTTGGCTGTATTAGCTGCCGCCAGCTGAAACGCATGGTTCCTCAAGACTGACAGATAATTTTGAAATCCCACAAACCGGTCACCGGCAGCCAGGAAAAAGGAACGGCGCAGAGCGTCCAGCATAGGAATCAGCACCATAATGCTCACGAACAGCAGGCTCGGCAGCAAAAACAGCCATGGTACCATTTGTTCCCGGATCGGAACACTGTATTCACGTTTTTTCTTCATCCATAATCCTCCCTTCACGGACATCGGCGGCAAGTGTTTCTTTCAGACAGTAAAAGAGAAAATCCACACATATCCAAAGACATGGCAGAAGATACATCGCTTTGCAAAAGGTCATATTGTGAGCAGAGGCTATCTTGAATGAAATCAGGCAAAGTGTCAGTGTATATGCCGCACAATAGAACATCATTCTTTTGTAAGAGCGTATGGATACCAGCATTGCTGCGGCTGCCGTAAAGGCAGAGGCACACACAGAAAGCAGCACTGCCATAAATGACGAGGTCCAAAGCTCCATATCCCGGAAGGCAGGCCCGGCCGCCATCCAGGAGACCATATTTTTCCCCTGCTCCTGAAACAGATTTCCCCAGAACTCAAAATCAGACCACATTGTGGGGACAAACTCGGAAGGAAACTCAGGCAGATCCATACAAAACCATAATACGGCCAATATACCGAAAGCGATTAAAAAATAAACAGCCAGCAGTAGGGGATAACGGCAAAGCCTTTTCCCATGCCTGGTCACGCGCCCAAGGATACCAATTGCCAGAATGATCGCAGGGAGCCGGAGTATCATGTCAAGTACCCATGCAAATAATGTCAGGTCAAGGATCCGTCCCTCCGGAAAACCTGCCGATGAGAGATACTGACCGGCCCTCTCCCCTGCTCCCGGACCTGTAAACGTCAGCTGCATATTGGATAAGGGTTCTTCCGATTCCGCCTGCGCCTGTAAGAATAACCTTGGTTCTTCCTCCTCAAATACGCCGCGGACATAGAACTGCTTTCCTTCCGCCTTTACCGGCAACCCAATCACATTGGTACTTCCCCACAGAGAGAATGCCAGACCGGTACTGACGGCACAGCCAGAGGCATCCGATCTGGCCGGATAAGCTCCGTCAGCCGGCATGGAGGAGACAACATCCCCGCAGTCTCCAAAGGCGGCAACTATATCCGCCTTCATCTCCTTTTTATCTGAAGCCATTATCTCCTGTTCCGGATATATCTGCCATAAGGTGACCTCCGGCTGGTTTCCTGCTCCATCCTGCCTTGCATACGTCTGCTGCCTGATAAGCTCTGAGGGGCTGACACCGCCCTTTTCCCATTTAATGCCCACACTTTTACAGTGACTGATGGCCGTACTATAGAAAGAACAAGCGAAACACCAAAGAACCGCTGCCAGTATTGCTGATATAGACAACGCCCGGTAATGAGCAAACCTGTTAATTTTCAATGCGGACCCTGTCTCCTTCCGATATGATCTTATTTGAGCTTATAACTACCTGATCCGAATACGTAAGCGCGCCGTCAACATACATCATCTGACTGTCTCTTTCCTTTACTGTTATATCTACTCTTGCAATGACCCATTCTGTTCCCAGTACGGAGCTTTGTCTGCGGAGTACGAATACGTGGTCTCCGCCGGAATCACTTCTGAGTGCGGTAAGAGGCAGACAATTTTGGTACGTCTCGCTTTTTGTGCTCAGAAAAAGCTGTGCCTGCATACCGGGAGTATAACCTCCCTCCGGCAGAACCGCAGTTACTAAAACCTGGTCCGACTCGTCCGGCGTGCTGATGGAATGAATCTCCACATCTGCTTTTTGCGTGCTTCCATCCAATTTGTAATAAAGCTCCCCCTTGTCCCCGGCTGAAAAGCGGCGTGCTGAATCTTTATCCAGTTTTCCTTCAAAAACAAATCCTCTGTCAGCAGAGGAAAGAATGACTGCATCTTCCCCCTCCTTTGTTTTATCCCCGCGTTCCAGCGTCCTCACCACCGTTCCAGGGGCCGGAGCCAAAAGGCGTCCCCCATTATCCAGAATTTCCTGTAATGCAGCACGCGATTTCTCTTTATCTGACCGCTCAGATTCACAGGTAATTCTGTCAATCTCACCTTCCTTCTGCAATACCTCAGCCTGTCTCCGGGCATCTTCCAATGCTGCCTGCGCGGTCTCAACTGCCCTTCCCGCAGCATAGAGTTCTTCCTCCTCAGAATATTGGTTATCCTCAGACTCACGCCGGGCACGGTTTAACGCTTCTCTTGCAGTATCAATGGCAGCCTGGGCCTCACTGACTGCAGACTCAGTTGAAAAATCTTTTCCTTCCCTGACTGCTTCCAGCACTGTTTCTGCTTTATAAAGAGCATCTTTGGCTTTATCAATTTTACGTTTCCAGCGTCGCTTGATGGAATCCAGGTTATCGTCTGCCCTGTCATAGGACGATGAGTTATAGTCTGCTTTTGAAAGTTCCTTTTTGGCCTGGTTAAATGCCTTTTGCGCAATGGAACGTTCTTCCTCCGCCTCCTTCAGCTCCTCCGTATAATCCGTGGCATCATCCGGCTGCTTCCCTGCAATCGCTTCCTTTATTTCGCTGACTCTCTGATTTGCCATATCAAGTTCTTCTTTCGCCTGCTCATACGTTTCGAATGCCTGCTGATAACTATCCTCTGAATCATCAAGATTTTCTGATTCCTCATCCAGCGCCTGTTCTGCGGCACGGATGGCGTCCTCCGCGTCCTCTCTTACGTTTTGCAGGTTTTCCCTCGCTTCCTTCACAAGCGATTCTGCCTTATTCATAAGATTCTTTTCCGCATCTGCCAGTGTTTCTTCAAGTTTTGTATAATCTTCTTTCAGCCGCTCCTCTGTCCTGGCATACTTCGCAGCAATTCTCTCATACGCCTTTTGGGCATCTACAAGCTTACGCTGTGCCTCAATCACATCATTGCCGCCATTGTTTGCTGAAAGATCGATTCTCAGGTTAAGGATACGGATTTCTTCTTCCAGTTTCTTAATCCGTTCTTCTACGGCAGGGACATCAAATTCTATCAGCGCCTCGCCCTTTTCTACTGATTTGCCCTTCCCTGCATTGACCGAAACGGCCTTAAGGCCATCCGGAAGACTGATCCCTTTCTCCGCTGACGCATGGATAATCCCTTCCATTTCAGCCCTGTTCATCAGCGTTTTTCCTGTCATCGAAGCTACCGAAACATGGGCGGTAGTAAAAGAATGAGATACACGGGAAATGATTGTACATACTAACATGAATGCAAAAAATCCAATCATAAGATATACAGCCATGCGCTGCACACGGTCTTCTATGAGGGGCATAGCCTTTTGTTCTCTTATTTTTTCCCCAATCTGTAAACGCATAGCTGTATCATCTCCTATCAGGTTAATGGAACACAATCATAATGATTCGGTCTGCTTTTTACATTTGTTCATTGATATAAAGACTGGCCCGGCTCTGAATTCTTTCAGCCGTTTCCCGGGCGCTCCTGGCCCCTGAAAAATATTCCCGGGCCTCCTCCAATATCAGTGATTCCAGGGTCTGATTGTCATTTTCAACATAAGCTGCGCTGTTTAAAAGCTGCTTTGTCAGCTCCACATCTTCTTTTGTTGCCTTGCCGTCTTCGTAAATCCATGTCCAGACAGATTTTCCATCCACCGCCGCCTGCGTGACCTTATCAAACGCCCTCTTATGAATCGGAAGCATCATACATGACATCTGATGCTCCTCTGTCAATAGTGTTCTGACAAATTCCCATGCCCCTTCCTTCCGGGAGCCGGACGAGGAGATTCCAACCTTCACTTCCGGTTTGATTACGTGGTACTCACCGCCGCCTCCGGGAAGTCCAAGAAATCTCAGGTTCCCGTTATAGTAATTTCTGTACCGGGTGATGTGGTAAACGCTCAGCACAGTTTCATAGGCTGCTGCATAGTTTTCGCCCATCTCCGTTCCTGCAAAGGCATTCTGGCTGCTTTCCTGTATTTTACCGGCAAATTCCAGCATTTTTACAAATTCAGGTGAATCAAAAGAGCATTTGCCCAAATTCCAGTCAATAAAACTGCCATCTGTCTGAAGCATGATTTTCAGGAAGGAAGCACCAGACAGATTGTTTATGGAATTGGCTCCGTAAGTATCAAGGACCTTTTCCAGCTCCTGAATGGTCCAGCCATCGTTTCCAGCCACAATATCTTCACCGGCCAGCATAGTGGATATGGCTGCTCCGTCCGTAAGATAGGGCAGCTTTCCATCCAGGCTGATAGCTTCAAAGACATTTTCAAAGTAATCCTCTTTCCTGATTTCCGGATCATGTTCCATATATGGATAGAGATCTTCTAAAAGCCCTTTGCTTTGATAAATCTGTACAGACAAATGACTCATATCCAGGATATCCGGCATATCGCCGGAGATGATACGTGTATTAAGATTTATAATGGCATTATCCCATTCCTCGTCAGTCACATTCTGCGCATACGGAAAATACTCTGTCAGCTCAACCTTATACCTGTCGTTTGTTTTGTTAAAATCAGATACGGCCTGGACAAGGCCGGGGGTCGCGCTCAGGCTCACCATACTCAAAATCTCCCTCTCATCCGCCCCCTTGGTCAGAACCGCCATTTCATACGATAATACCTCAGTCTGATTAGATGAGGCTGCCAGGACCACAAAACGCCCGTCCGTGCATTCTCCAAGATGAACCTCTGATGTGCCAAGTCCCACATCCGACCAGTTAAAGACCGGGCTGCCCTCCTGCGCGCCCGCTGCATAACCATATAAAACCGAAGAATCAAACCGATAGAAATCTTTGTTCACTCCTCCGTACAGCCCTGCTGTTGCGCCCAGGTAGATTTTATCTTTACTCCAATCCCGGCTCTTCATGTCCACTGTCAGCAGGTCATAGTTCATACGGTCCGGGGAAGTTGCACAAATACCAATCTGTCCCCCGGCAGTCGTTGTGGTTGTCATAAGATTTCCCTCATAGTCGAGAGAAAATAAGAAACTGCCGTTATGGTCGAACAGATAGACCAACGTATTTCCGCCTTTAGCAGCCACACAGATATTTCCCTCTTTATCAATACTGAGGAACAAATCTCTTCCAACTGCCGATATGACTGAGGTGTCCATCACACCTGCCAGGTCAACCGACTGAACCTGTGAACCGCTCTTGTCAAATTTCCTTAAACGATAGACGCCGGCCTGTTCCAGGCAAACCGCCCAGATACTGTTGTCCGGGGCAAAGCCAAAATCCAGAAGCGAAACCGAGGCGTCCAGCTCCAGATTCTGTTTCAAAAATTTGCCGTCATCAATGTTCATTGCTGCCAGATAGGACGTGCCATCTTCCTCCAGACAGCACATATAGGCCATATCATCTTTGAGCAGAAGTCTTTCGATTCCTGTCACTGAGTCCGGAATATCAAAAAAGTCTGCAACATAGGAAGAATCCGGCTGCATGGCATCCATGCGGTTCCCGCAAGCTGTTATGGTAAAAATCAGTGCTGTTGTTCCCAGTATTGTAAAAATCCGTCTTAACTTTTTTCTCATAGCCACCTCCATACTCTAAAATTACCTCCTTCATATAAATATTGCCTGCTCGATCAGGCAGTTTAAGCATACCATTGATGAGCAGGCAGTTTTTTAATTTGAGATAATTGATTTTCTATGGAATGGTAAATGAATGATTAAGAAATTCCTAAGGTGAGCTGGCCATGGTCCGCATTCGCCTGTCGACTAAAAATTTTTGTTACAGACACGGCAGACCGGATACGGCTGTCAAACTCAATCACCTTTGCCAGGCGGCGGAACTTCACATATTCCTGAACCGGTTTATTTACCTGCCGCTTGAACAAACGCTGAAAATAGAACGGGGACAGGCCGGCCATATTTGCCAGTTCCTCCGTGTAAATGTCTTCTGTTAAGTGTTCCCCGATAAAAGTTAAGGATTGTTCGATTGTTTCCCATGCGTATTTGATGTTCACATTGTATCATCTTATTTTTTACCGGGCTTATCACACAACGCGCTTTGCATGGCGGAGCATTATTATGACTAATCATGAGAGACATCTCTCCAACTCATGCGGATCTACAGGTTTTAATAGTTTATTTCATACTTAAAAGATGACTTTTTTCTAAGATGCTGTAACAGGGATTTGGGACGACGCTGATGGGATTTCAATGATGAAAGCAGTGCGTCCATTACCGCTTTCAGCCTTTATCTGTCCGCCGTGCAGTACAATAATATTTTTTGCAATCGCAAGCCCCAAGCCGGAGCCTCCTGTTTCGCTTAATCTGGCACTACTTAAACGGCAGAATTTATCAAAAATTACATTAAGCTTATCCTCCGGAATTTCCCCATCATTTTCAAATTGAATCACCGTCCATTCTGAAAGCTCTCTGGCTGATACTTTGATAACGCTGTTTTCCGCACTATAAGAAATGGCATTTTTCAGGATATTATTAAACACTCTTGCCAGCTTATCAGAGTCTCCATATACAGATATGTCCTCATCTACATGGTTCTCTATGATTTTTCCACATGCATTCAACTGCGGATACAACTCATCGGAAATCTGAGCAATCATATAGAAAAGATCAACCTTTGTCTTATGAAGCGGAAGAGATTCTGAGTGGCTGCGGGTAATCTCAAAAAACTCATTCACCAGCGTCCTGAGCCGGTTCGCCTTTTCCCATGCAGTATGGATATATTTTGCTTTCTCCTCATCGGGCATATCCGGTGTTTCATCTAAAAGGCTGAGATATCCGATCACAGATGTCAGTGGGGTCTTGATATCATGGGCCAGGTATACTACCAGATCATTCTTCTGCTGCTCTGCCCTCTTAGCCTTATCCGCCCGTTCTGCAAGTGTCCGCTTTACATCGGCCAATTTATGCTCCACACTCTCCAGTTCCGGAGACAGGGAAATCGCTGCTCTTTCTTCCATAAGCTTGTCAATCCCTGTTACTACTTCATCAAAATATCGTTTATATGTGTCCAACAGCATATGAAACAGCAAAAATACAAATATGATTATGATCAATGTAAGAATAAACTGCATATTGGCAGTCACTATCCTGAAATATATCAAATCAGCTTCCTGTTCACTGATTGAAGGGCTGCGTGCAATCCACCCAACAATGGCATCTGCTAAGTGTCCGCGCGTCAGCATCCGCAGACCAAAGACTGCAGCAACTGCTCCCACTGTAATCAACAATCCTCGGATAAACGTAATACGGCCCAGCTTTGAATAGTTATACTTTGGTTTTTTATATCTCCCCAATTTTATATCCAACCCCCCATACCGTTTTTATATATCTGGGATTTTCCCCGGTATCCTTCATCTTCTCACGGAGATGGCG
>PVML01017694.1_pt1 | contig 16737 bp, 17 predicted proteins | sample 1853371 | NCBI WGS metagenome assembly PVML01 (sample SAMN08533508, study PRJNA380276) | Human gut metagenome, whole genome shotgun sequencing project. | isolation source: participant 1, chromium library | host: Homo sapiens | collected 2017 | reverse complement strand
CCTTGTATTTACTGGAGTTTTCTAACTTGTCCTTATTATAACTCGACCATGTGGGGTAATCTTCGGCAGCTTCCTTTTATTCTCTTTGTTGTGCTTCTCAACTGCACGCTGGAAACGCTTTTCCCACTGATACGATACCATTGCCTTTCCCCGTCTGTCCAGAAACAAAAATCCACTGTATCCGTCTATGATCTGCTCCACCTTTGGGGCTTTCCGGTTCGCAAGCACCCTCTGAAATGCTTCATAAACCTCTTCCGTCATCGGCAGGATTCTTGTCCCTGCATTGGTCTTGGTTTCTTCGATGTACTTTCCTTTATGACCTGTGGTTTGCAACTGATGGTTGATATTGATTGTACGCTCTTTCATATCAATGTCTCTCAATGTCAGTCCGCTCAGCTCTGAAACTCGAAGTCCGGTTTTAAACAGGATAAACATCCCGTCATAGCACTCACGATAGGTCTCGTCATTCTTCACAAAGTCCAGAAATCTTTTCTCCACGCTTGGCTCCACTGCATCCCGTTTACTAGAATCATTGATTAAGACCTCCTTTAACTCAAAGTCAAACGGGTTCTTTCTGATGAAATCGCTCTCTGCCGCCAGTGCAAATGCCGGACGAAGCACACCACGAATCGAATGAATGCTGCTGTATCCTTTTCCTTTTTTCTGTAAGCCTACAATCCATTCTTTGGCATCCAATACCCGAACCGTGTCAATCCGTTTTTCTCCAAACGGGTCTTTTTTCAGAAAGTTCACTACGGTACGGTAGCCGTTCTGGGTCGTTGGGCGTACCCCGTTTTTCGTATTCAGGTATTTTTCTACCAGCTCCAGAACGCTCAGATCTCCACCACGGTACAGAATCCCGTTCCTCTCGTTTTCCCTAAGCTCCCTGATTTTTTCCCTGAGGGAGAGATCCGTTCTCTTGCCGGATGGAACCCTGTCATGGGGTTCCAGTTCCCAGCTGTATATATAACTCACTTTTCTGGTCAGCGGATCCCTATATGTATACATATAACGCCCATCTGCTCTCTGCTGTTCTCCGTCACGCAGAATCCGTCCTCTATTATCCTTTCGTTTCTCACTTACTGCCATTGTTCTGTCCCCTTTCGTAATCCCTTATACACAGCTTGCAGCGTCCATAAACTGCTCAAACTTCACTCTCTTAATCAGTACCTTTGTCCCATTATTCAGTATAAAATCCTCCTGTGGCTGCTCCTGTATAATCTGACGGAGCTTCTTTTCTCCCAGATTGAAATACTCGCTCGCCTCTCGGATCGTCAGGCTGTATTTATGCCACAGCGGCACTCTTTTCTCGTTATCCATACACATTTCCTTTCTGTCTGGGAGGGTAACGCTGACCCTCCCCGTCTGTCTATTGCCATTCTTCACAAATCTTTCTGCTAGTTTTTATTCGCTTTGCTGACTTCCGTACTCATTCGGATATAAAATCTTGCCTGAGGAGGAAGCTCATAGTTGACCCAGATAAACTCCTCTCCAATGCCTTTTTTCTTTTGATTGGAACAGGATTGTACCAGATCCGCCAGTTTATAACGCTTCCATCCATATTCCAAGAGCCTGTCATACAAATCTCCGCCCTTTTTTTCACTGTCATAGTAGCCGCAGAGCATAATCTTACACTTCGCTTCCTGCATGTACTCTAACATCTGGATATGTTCCTTCTCTCCCATTTCATTGTCATAAATCTTTTTGTTGCCTCGCAGGTTCAGAAGATAGGGTGGGTCTGCAAACACAAAAGCATCCTCCTTGTCTTTTGCCTCTCGTATCAGCTCCACACCGTCCTGACAACGAATGTCTACTCCCTGATACCGCTCGGTCACAATGGGGAGCTTCCAGTCTATCATACTGGGAAAATATCTCCCCAGATAAGGCTGATAAAACTCTCCCATTCCGTTGTAGGATAATACGATCCTGAGATACTTACACATCGCCCATTCGATATCATCCTGCGCCTTTCCTTCATTCAGGATTCTTTTCGCCTTCAGAAATGCTTCCTCGTTCAGTTCCTGATGTCTCAACCGCCTTCTCAGTTCTCGGCTTTTTTCCGGATCGGACAACACCTTATGTAACATATACAGGTCTCTACTGTACTCGCTCACAGTCTCATGCCGGCATCTCTTTTTATTGATCAGCACCGCCCCTGAGCCGAAAAACGGTTCATAATAAGAAGTATGCTTTGGGAATAAATGATACAGCGTATCCACCACACGAAATTTTCCACCTGTCCGCGGTACTAAGCTAATCTTCATCTTATGCTGCCTTCCTTTCTGTACCAGTGCTGTCCTCTGCGGATTTCTGCTCCCCATAGGAAACCTCTCCAGCCAGTAAACAAATTCCTCTGACTCCTTTTGCATTTTTCTTATAATCATTCCGTCCGTCATTGCATTTTAAATATCCACGCATCTTAAACTCCTGCACGATTTGCCGATAACTCAAGAAGTCAAATCCTTATGAATGTCAGCCGGATAAACTCCAAACCGTTCCAGCACGCCGTTCTTATATTTCAGCCTGTCAACCGGATTTTGATGGTGTATAAATAAAGTTGACACCCTATTCTCAAGGATTTTGATATATAATCATAATCAATACGAGAACAGGAGAAAAACCTATGGCACAGAATCAAAAATCTTATGACAATGAATTTAAAGCACAGGCGGTAAAGCTTGCCCAGGAAATCGGCGGTCATAAAGCTGCTCAGGAATTAGGGATTCCAAAGGGTACTATGTACACTTGGATAAAAGCCTTCAAAGAGGGGCGTCTCAGTGCAAATGAAGCAGTTCATACGCCCAAGAATGCTTTATCCCTCAACGATGAGCTTATTGAACTCAGAAAGCGTGTAAAAGAGCAGGATAAGGAAATTCGTCGCTTAAAAGAAGAAAATGAATTCCTTGAGGAAGCAAGTGCTTTTTTCGCAGCCAGCCGTCGGAAGTCAGCAAAAAACAGAGATTAATGTTTATTGCAATCAAAACGGATGACGGCCGGATTAAGGGTAAAATTTCTTTTTATTGCAAAGTGCTTCATGTTTCAAGGCAGGCATTCAACAAATTCCTAAAAGCAAAAGATACCCCTTGGAAATATCAGGCACTGGCAGATGCAATGCTTGATATTTGCAGCGAAGATGAATGCAATGACACTTATGGAAGAATCCGTATGTATCAGGCCTTACAGCTCAAACAGCCTGAGGGAGTACATATTCCCGGTGAGAGAACTGTTTATCGTGTCATGGCAGAAATTGGTCTTAATCATAAACCAAAACGTAAGCCGAATGCTATTACCAAAGCTGATAGAGAAGCCAGTAAATCCGACGATTTAATCAAGCGTGACTTCGCTGCTGAAAAGCCTCTTGAAAAGTGCATGACCGATATGACTGAAATAAAGGCTTCTGACGGGAAGCTCTATGTTTCAGCTATCTTTGACTGCTATGATTTAGCAGTATTGGGACTTGCTATGGATACAAATATGAGAGCTACCCTATGCGAACAAACCTTAGAGAATGCTTGCAAAGCTTACCCGATGCTCCGTGGAGCTATTCTTCACAGTGACAGGGGAACCCAGTATACCAGTGAGCTATATCGTAAAGCTATCAACAGATATGGCATTGTTCAAAGCATGAACAGTGCCGGTGGCAGATGCCATGATAATGCCAGATGCGAAAGCATGTGGGCACGCTTCAAAGAGGAATTACTTTATGGTCGTTACGATCCTACCTCAATGACCGTAGAGCAGTTAAAGACGCTCATCTGGAGATACTTCATCAGCTACTGGAATAATCGGAGGATCTGCTCTGCTAATGGTGGACTACCTCCAATGGTTAAGCGACAACAATACTATGCTTCGCTACAGGAGGCAGCATAAGGTCGAACATTCTTGAGAAAAAAGTGTAAACCAATATTGACAATATCACTTCTTAAAAAGTTTTAATTTCAATTCTTGCATAAATGAGCACAAAAAAGCTCTATTAAAAATAACCGCATATAGAATAATATAAATCAAAGAAATACTACAAACAATCATATTCTTTGTATAATACGCAAATACCGAAACTAAAACCGAGAAAGCTGCTGCACAAACGTTTTTGTAGCTTAATCTTACAGATACATATTTTCTAACATCAATATAACGATATATTGCCATTGCCGCATATGCAACAAGTGTTGATATAGATGCTGCATATAGTCCAATATAATTAATTAAAAGCAAATCAACCCCTATATTAATAATTGCAGCCAAGAAGGACGTTTTAGCTATTTCTGTGGACTTTTTCAAAGCAACATATATAACACTATATAATCCCACAACAACTTGAAATAAAACCGCGATCATTAAGATTGGAATTTGATAATAAGCGGCCCCATATTTATCGTTTACCATTAATCCAAAAACGAATGGCATACAGGCTATAATTCCGACATCCACCGCAGCAAATAAATTAAACATCGTATTAATTATATCTGTCAAGAAATCATCTCTATCCCCATCATTCATATGAAGAGAAACCGATTCCGTCCACGACAAGTTAAATATATTGTAGAATGTTACATATATCGTTGAGAACTTATTTGCAACCGAATATATTCCATTTTCAAATACACTAATAAAGTGCGACACAATCGTACGATCAGAAGCACCTACAACCCACCAAGAAAGCTGGTTTGGAACCAGTGGCATAGAATACTTAAAAACACTTTTAAACATCTCACTATTATATGCTTTTATAGAAAAATAATTCCACGCTTTCATCGCACAAAATAAATATACGCAAGTAGAAGCTTTTGCAAGAAGTGTAGCAAGAAACATGCCGTATGCGCCCCAACGAAAACCTGCAATAAAAATAACATTAAAAACAACCGTCATTGACGCAGATAAGAAGCTTCCAATCGAATAAATCGTATTCTTACCAACACCTCTTGGAAATTGCAAAAGCGTATTTAAAAAAATATTTGCAACAACATCTAATGCTAAAAAAATCTTATATTCAAGTGTGATAAATTTCTGGAACACACAAAAAAGTACAATATATAAAACGGCTTGTACAATATTAATTATAAAGACGGTAGAAAACAGTTCTTTCTTCTTATATTCATCATTTCGATAGTCAAGTAAGAACCGGAATAGGCCATTCTCAAACTGCCAATTAAATATTGGTGTCAAAAGAACAATATAAGTATTTACTAAATCGACGATTCCATACTCTTCTGGTGCTAATAATGACGTATATAATGGCAGCAGCAAAAAGCTCACGAACTGAGTGCATATTTTTCCTACCGTCAAAATAATTGTATTTTTTGCCAATTCTTTTTGACGATTCATAACTATCCTTTCCGTTCTGTTATGCCAGAATAATTTATATGTTTTGATAATTCTTATTTACTTCAAAACAAAGCCTGCTACTGATTATTGTAATACCATGTACTGAAAGGCTAATAAATAGGCATATTTTTCTTCATAATAAGGTAGCCCTCCTTTACCAAACTAGGGTGATAATTGTTTGTTTAAAGAAAAGCATATTTCATCTTTCTTCATCCCATCTACTGTATAATGAATATTCAACAGACTATCTAATGAACTCATTCCTTTAATCTAAAATGCTTAACACTTCTTTTGCATCTCTTCTTGGAGATGCGGCAATTTTACAATTAATATCATTTTCTATCTTATAAACTGCAATCAACCCATTTATGTCAAAGTTATTTGGAATACCTGTTAACTGATGCATTTCATTACTCTTTCCAGGCAAGGACGCATTTAGTGGACATGCATATAACCCATTTGCTTGTAAAGCATATAATAAATTCATTGTATAAATTCCTGCATCATAAATTGGTAGCTTGACTTCATTAGACGAATACAGGGACAGATCACTCGTCACAAACAAAAACAAACTAGCATGTCGTCCAAAACCCTTACACCCGCCATGAGTAGTTTCTATTTTTTCAAATAGTTCTTTTTTCTTTATTGCAAACACATGTGTTGCTTGACGATTACATGCGCTTGGCGCTGTATTAGCCAATTCAATAACATCATATAGTACCTGATTTTCAACCTCTCCTCCATCTTCATCATAAAGTCTGATTGAATGGCGGCTATTAAAAATATTCTTGCATTCTTCAACTGTAAAGTTTTTTCGTATATCCAAATCATAAGGAACAAGACATTTTAGTTTCTTATGTTCAAATAAACTAATGTCTACATAGTCCACATCAGAAAAATTGAATACTTCGTTTGTTTGATGGTACAATTGCAAAATTGATAAAGCATTATCAACAGCAAATTGATCCACATTCTGTTCTTGCAAATATGCAATGATATTGTTTTGCAAATCTATTACATTTTGACGACCAAATCCAGGACGAAAATCCGTATGACTTAATCCTTTTTCAAGAATGTGCGTTTCAATAATAATCAATCTTCTTCGAGATTTCTCGTCATAATCTCCAGATAAATCTGTTGAATACATTGTGTAATCTTTTTCATAATTAGAAATATTGTCTCTAATCCTCTTCAGAGACTTATATTTATTTTTCAAATATGCGATACGATTAAAAATCGAAATACATTTTAATTTGTTTTTCAATCTCACATAAGACATAAATTATTAGCTCCTTCTCTTATTACAATTAAATTTTCAATTATCTGTTTCAAGAGCATTTTTTAGATAGCAAAGGGATTTTTCTATTTCACCATCAATATTCTTTTGAATTACTGCGTAGTCAATAGTGTTTTTTACAAGATACTTATCTATGGATTCTCCATCATAAATAGAAATTTTAATATCTAACTGGTCTAAAAGTGACCGGATTTTTGATTCCTTATCTTTTCTTCCACACAAGACTATCTGCTTTTGATTTTTTAGTGAAAATACTGTTCCATGAAACGAATCTGTTATAACTAACTCAGCAAAAGAAAAAGAACTTACCCACTCATCAAAATCTGCATATGGTAACGATATATCTGCCCAATCCAATTTATTTCCTATGGCAATAATCAAAAGATTTTTCAGTCTGGCATATTTCAAAATCTCTTCTGAGTATTGATTCCAACTTGAAAACGCATACACTAAAATGTATCGATTATCAGATATTTTCTTTTTATACTCACTAAAATCAAACAAAAATGTCGGGTCCAAGGTTATCTGCGCCTTGACACCTGTGTTTTTCAGTATAAGATTTGCCGTATTTATATCCCTGACAGAAATAGCAGTCATTTCCTTTAAGGACTGCCTATATTCTTTTGGCAATACGGTATTCACATCCAAATATTCACAGCTTGGTGAATAGGCCACTTTTTTTGTATGAATTCCGACACCATAATATATTTTATCACATAATGGATGTCTCAAATTGAAGATCGCATCACTCCCAAAAACAATACAACTCAATCTTAAGGAGTCAATTTCTTCAGAAGTGTATACACGTATGCTTTCTTCAAATCGATTACAGTTTCCAAGGATTTTGCACTTTTTCAATCCTGCTATTGTTTTATTTAAATTTATGAATCGTCTCCATTTAGGTGGCAAATTTGCATTCAGTAATGTCTTCTTGTATTTTTCTGGCCTATAATTAATCAAATAGCAATCATACCCTAAAGATTTTATAGTATTATTAAGTGCCAGTGATTGAGCTATAGCGCCATAGTTTGCTCCAAAATACCACGTCATCACTCCTATTTTTTTCTTCATTTTACCAACTCATCCTCTCCTAAATCCAATCTTTTTCTTGGCAATATAAATACTAGATGACCTTTTTGATTTTTTCGTATTCTAAAAATGAGATACAACAGTATCGTGTAAAGAATCATTAATGTTCCTTCAATATTCTGTGTTGGGAAAATAAAAATACCTCTTATATAAAAATTCATGAAGAAAATCAGTACTATTAAATCTCCAATATAGTAATGTCTAATCGCTGCCAAGTGTTTCAAACCTCTATTAAGAACAAATGCAACTATAAAGGGCACCACTTTTCCAAACTCTATTATTAGGCCTCCAACCCACGTGTAAAAGATGTCACCCCTGATTCCAGTTTGTGACTGTATTAATGACCATTTTTCATCCGCTGTAATAATACCTGATTCCCCAAAGATATACCTATATATAGTAGAAAAATATGCTCTACCATTTGTCGATCCTTTAATATTATTAAATAGAATGCCGTCAAAATTATTGATAGGCTCGCCTAAATACTTATACATGAAAAAAGCTGCCTTATCGCCAAATCTTGACAAGGTGATTGCTGTAAAAAAAGTTCCACCGATTAATATAACCGGGATAGATATCATTACAACTTTGCGCTTACTTTCGGCACTAAGCCAATCCCTCATGAGATAAATCGTACATGCATACAATAGAAAAACGAAGACCATCTCACCTCTGCCTACTTGAACAATAATTATACGTAAATTATTTAATAATGCTGAAACTGCAAAGATTGTTACGAGTCGTCTATGTTTATTGTATGCTATAAACATAATGACACTCAAACCAGTTGCAAATATTCTGATTCCACTGTATAGCAACGAAATCTTATTAAGCCATACATTCTTTGTTATTGCCGACAATCCATCATCGCCATATACTGTTGAGCGCAATTCACTCAGCATACCCGAGCCCGATCTCATAACATTCAACATAGCTGGAATATCGACAATAAAAAACAGCACCTGAATAAGTGAACAAACGACCATTATTGCAATCAACAATCTATGGTTTAATGAATCAATACTCTCAATTTTATTTAATTTCATAAGCGGTGTCATTGCAATTACAAATATCACATACAAATAAAAGCATGGAAGGAGCGTTTGTGTACTTGCATGTGCCGATGACGCATATAAAGGTTGTTGAACAAACAAAAAACTTGACCAAGCAGAAAGCGTATATAGAATCCAAATAAACACACCCACGCTTAACTGATATTTAAAATAAAAATAAAATAATGTTACCGTATATAGTATTGCATTTAACAGTAAGACTTCTTCAGAACTCATCGTTTTTTCCTTATCATATTAAATTAATGTTACTCTATCATCCAAAAAACTTATCCTCCAGCATCAAGCACAAGCAGTGATACACTGGAAGATGAAGCTCCTGAATCATATAAGTTTCTGTCTGCGGTACTTTGATACAAACATCGCTCATCTGTTCCAATTTGCTGCTTTTTGTACCAGTCAAGCCAATGACCTTCATACCTTTAGCATGAGCAGTCGTTACCGCATACAAAACATTTTTACTGTTTCCACTTGTAGAAATGCCAAGAAACACATCCCCCGCTTTACCGTAACCATTAACCTGCTGTGCAAAGCAAAGCAACGGCTCGCAGTCATTCATATATGCCGTAGATAATGCCGGGTGTCCATCCAAAGCAATTGCCGGAAGTGCTCCTTGCAAATTCTCTGCCAGAACAGTTCCTAATTCCTGATTTTCTGCCATAAGCTTTTCCGCAAAATCAGCTCTGGGCTTTCTCGACATTTTAAAGCCTTTCATTAGTTCACCGACAATATGCTCTGCATCTGCTGCCGAACCTCCATTACCTGCCACAAGCAGCTTTCCACCATTTACATAGCACTCTTCCAAAAGCAGATATGCAGATATAATACTGTTCTTTTCTGATTCAAGTGAAGGGTAACGTTCCACTAATAAATCAATATGCTTCATCAATCTTTTTTCCAACTCACTCATTTCGATACCCTTTCTTTTAATTCAGACACTGTTCTACAAACTCTTTTAATGTCGGTATTGTCACTGTCTGACCATAAGATTCACGACCAATCAAAGCCGTTCTGCATCCTGCATTGTAACCGGCTTTGATATCGTTTTCTCCATCACCAACCATCCACGACTGTGAAAGATCGATATTGAAATCTTCTGCCGCCTTCAACAGCATACCAGGCTTCGGTTTGCGACAAGTACAATCAATCTTTAGCTCTGGTCTCTCCCCTTCGTATCCCTTATGAGGATGATGAGGGCAATAGTAAATGGCATCCAAATATGCTCCTTCTTTTCCAAGAAGCGTCTGCATCTTATTGTGAATTTCTTCCAGCTCTTCAAAAGACACTTCACCGCGAGCAATTACTGGCTGATTCGTTACAACAACTGCAAGATAGCCAGATTCATTGATTTTACGAACTGCCTCAGCCACACCATCTATCAGTTCAAAATCATCTATATTTCGAAGAAAACCAACATATTTATTAATAGTTCCATCTCTATCAAGAAATACTGCTTTTTGCTTATTTTTTAGATTTTTCCCGGATACTCTTCCTTCTTTATAATCCGCGCATACGGAATAATATCGTTCCGGGGTACCCATATCTTTCACATATTCTGGGCTGTCATAACAGAACATCTTTCCTGTTCCGGCTAACGGTTTTAATAACTGCCGATCCAAATCAACTTTTATCGGTTTACCGTTTGCACCGATCTTGCCTATTGAATCCGCATCAATATCAACCAGTTCCAGCACTTTCGGGCTGATAACATGCAATCCTGCATTCACTCGGTTTCTGTAATACTGCGGCCGCTCGTCTTCTTTTGCAAGCCACTTTTCTACCTCTCCATTTTTATCTGCAATGATTAACCCGCTATCATATGGATGGCTATTCGGGTGGGTAAAAAGTGTAATCATTCCACCATGTTCCTGATGGAAGCCAACAAAACGATTAAAATCAACATCAAATACTGCATCTGCATTTAAAAGTAGAAAATCAGATGTCAGTTTATCTTTAATTTTGAACAAGGCACCTGCGTTGCCTAACGGTTCTTTTTCAAAATAGTACTCAATATGTACGCCAAACGGTTTTCCCGTCACAGGGGATGTACCAGATCCATCCCCAAAGTAGTCCATAATAATATTACCAAGATGACTCACCGTAATAATAATGTCAGTAAACCCTTGGTCACGCAGACACTCCAGTTCATGTTCCAGTACTGGTTTCCCTTCAATTTTAATCATAGGCTTCGGGATATCACTGGCAACTGAAGAAATACGCGTTCCCTTGCCTCCTGCCATTATTACTACTTTCATCTCTTCATTCCTCACTCAAAATTAGTTCTTTGGTTCATAGGTTTCCGGTGTATAATGAATCACCCTCGTACCACCATCCTCAAATGCAAACGGAATATGCATCAGATCACGCATCGCCCAACGCACTGCATCCTGACGTTCAGGCTGAACATAGAATACAAGGAATCCGCCACCACCAGCACCCAGGAGTTTTCCTCCCAAAGCGCCAGCAGCCATGCCCTTATCATAGAGTTCATCAATACTATCCGTGGACACTGCTGAGCCAGTTTGGCGTTTAAGTTTCCAAGTGTGATCCAGCATTCTACCAAAATCATCCAGATCTGCATTCTTGTCTGTCAGAACACGCTCTGCATCATCAACTAGAGCAAGCATCTCTTTTAACTGGGCAATCTTATCTTGTTTTCCTGCTGCATTTGCTTTCTGCACATCAGAAGAGAAACGGGTAAACCCAGTGAAAAACATCATCAAATTCTGATTAAGTTGCTTCTTTCTCTCCGGTGAAATAATAACCGGCAGGACTTCATATCCGTCTGCATTAAAGTTGATACGATTGAACCCACCGAAAGATGCAGCAATTTGATCCTGCCATCCACCAGCTTCCTGACAGAGATTACGCTCCAGATAAATAGCTTCATCAGCCAATTTCTTCTTGTCAGCATACTTACCCTTTAAAGCATAGAAGGCATTCAGCATTCCAACTGCGAAAGAACTTGATGTTCCTAGGCCAGAACGTGCTGGAAGATCTGCTTCATATGTAAGACGAATCTCATGCATGTCTAACATTTTCATTGCATTGCGGATTGCTGGGTGCTGAATGTCATCAATGTTTGTTACTCGCTCCGTCTTTGAATAAGATAATTCTGTTGAATAGTCAAAGAACCTTGGTAAATGGCGTACATTTACATAGCAATACTTATCAAATGTGGTAGATAAAACAGCTCCACCGTTTTCTCTAAAAAAACTTTCCATATCTGTTCCGCCGCCAAAAAAAGACATGCGGAATGGTGTTTTTGTAATAATCATTTTATTTTTTCCCCATCGTTTCTATTTTATCGCGGTATATTTTAGAAAAACTCTCATATGAGAATTCACGTTCAACAAAGTATTTTGCATTTCGTTCCATATCAATTTCATTGAAATTATGATCATATATCTGTCTAATTCTATGCTCATAATCCTCTGCAGATAGGCAGCGATAAAATTCTCTTCCATCTTGTGCTGGTATTCCTTCAATTCCAATATCATTTGTTAGAACTGGTATACCAGAGGAAAGTGCCTCCAAAACCTTGATTTTAATTCCCGCACCTAACAACAATGGTGCAACAAAGCAAAGTGAATCAGAAAAATAAGAATCTATTGAATCAACAAAACCAGTAATATGTACTCTTTGCGATTCATATTCCTTTATGAAATCAGGAGGATTGCCTCCCAAAATAACAAATCGAATATCTAAATCCGATAGTCTTGGTAGCACATTCTCTACAAACCATTTTGCACTCAAATAATTCTCTTTTCTCGACATTGCACCAAAAAACAATATATCTCGATTATTTGAGTTTCTCTTTAAATAAGTCATCTTTTTATAATATGGAACTAAGCCAACAATTTTGTCCTTCGGAATTCCATTTTGTACAAGAATAGCTTTATTTTCTGAATTATGTGGGAGAATCAAATCACACAATTTCAAATTCTCAATTTCTATTTTTTTCTCTTTCTTATACTTACAGTTCCAGACTATTTTAGAAAAGCCTTTATAGAAATCAGCTTTTCGTTTATACCCTACAAAAGTAACATCATGTTCTGATGCAACAATTTTCACATCTGCGAAAATTGAACGAACGATTCTAGCTAAAACGACCATATTCGTCCATTCTAATATAACAACATCAGGGACATAACCGTCCTTTTTTAAACCACACAATAAGTCAATAATTTCCTTCTCTTCTGTATTAGATACTAACTGTGCATTCCTGTTAAAAACGCTGTACTTTGATTCAAGATTAATAAGTTTACTAACTTTGCTATGGTTAGGATCACCCCAATAAATAATATTGTGACTTAAATTTGATAGTTCGTTATCTATAGTGTCCCTTTCTTTATATTTACCGCATGATATTAACCTTAATTCAAATCTATTATCAAATCGAAATTGATTAAAATAATAATTGAATGTATGTCCACCTCCAGATGAATCTGTACTTATCGGAGCATACATTGACAGCCATAAAATTTGAATTTTTTTCATTATTTTTCCTTTCTATTCAGCTCCGAAAAGTCTGCTGAACAAATTTAGATCGATTTAAAATTCGCCTACACTAGCGATTCCCCAACAATATTGCTATTCTCATTTGCATTCCCATCCCAAAGGAACTATAAGTTGGTTTCCGTGATAATGCCAAACTAATGCGTGACAATATATTTTTCCGATAATTTGCCACTCGATTTAACCATTTCTTATTCTCTTCACTTATATCACTAGAATACAAGTTCAGTATCTCCTGTGCTTGAATATCCACTGTAATGCTGGGTCTACTTGCTGTTTTCAATAATGCGTATTTTACTTTATCTACCAAAGTTTTCTTTATTCCTATGACATTATTCTCATGTTGACGGTAACTCATATAGGGCGTGTGATTATATATAATTGTACCTCCAATTGCCAAACATACTCTGGCAATATATGAATCGTGCATTGATACCACACTTGGAGCTTTATTATTTCTTAAAAAAGAGACTAATTGATTATTCATAATCATGGTACACCCAATAACATTTGAAGCACACATCACCGTAAAAATATCATTACACGGTATGTTTTTGTACACATTTACTCCATATGGCAGAAGTTCTGAATTAACCAACCGAGCATTCGAATAATAAAATCCAGGCGTACTTAAATGTTTGATTTGATTTATGCCTTCTTCTATTTTGTTGTCGTCCCAAACATCATCCTGATCACAAAAGCAATAAAAATCATAATCTCCACACTTCCAGAGGAGATCCATAAAACTTTTTGCAGGTTTTAAATTTGTTCCAGAAAACCATTTTATATTACTATTATTTTTAGAATACTCTTCAAGGATATCTTTAGTTCTATCTTGAGAACCATCATCTCGAAAAACAATATCTATGTCAAAGTCTCCTACCTGACTTAATAACGAATCTATTTGATTTCTTAAAAACCTTTCCCCGTTGTATGTAGAAACTAATATCACAACTTTCATATAATTACTTCCTCTTGATATTATTCACTGTATAAATTTCATAGTTCAAAATTCCCCCTCCTCCCTCCCCCCCGAATTATCCTAATCTTAATTAGAAATTCCTTTAGGTCTTGTTTCAAACAGAGTCGAGGGAAATTTTTAAAAACAAGTTTATTGAAGCTAATTTTATTTAGATTCGAGAAAAAATCAGTTCTTCCTTTGGGTTTAATAGACGGATGCTTTAATTGATGATTATTTTCTACTGCGTTTTTAATATCAACATCTTCCAAATGTATATCAGAGCTATTAAGCATTTCAACGCCTTTAGATGTCTGGCATAAAATAAGTGACACGCCGTTCTTCTGTTCTTGAATTGACAGTGCTGTCCCCCATGAATCACCAAGAGTCAAATCAGATACCCTTTTTTCCTGAGCGTATTTACAATTATAACAATTCTCTGTATAAGTCAACGAGTTTAAAAAAGCAATCGAATATTTATCACTTACGCCATTCGTTATTATTCCTTTATAGTTTCCATACAACATAAATTTAGCTTTAGACCTAAATCTAATATCTGTTAAATCTTTTAGAGATTGATTATATTGATTCAAAAAAATCTCCAAAACATGTGGTGATGGCGTTCCGTGGCAAATCAAATCTATCGTATAAAGTTTATCTTCTAGATTTTTTCCAACATATCTCTTCAGCGCTGCAACTTGACACGGAAGTCCTATAAAAAGATTTTTCTTTCCTGTTTTTAACACACTTTTTATGCTCTTGTAGACTCCAGCCGGATTACTCTTCACATATTTTGATCCTACAAACTTCTCCAGTTCACAAATTTTTTCAGCACTCTCAAATTTGAATTCACCGTTTCTAAAGACACACCCCCACACAATTCCACCATGTTCAATGAATGAACTTGCAATGGCTGTGGCTAATCCACCAGAAGAACACTTCTCCCTAATCTTTTTATTTTCAGCCCATCCTTGTTTCCATTGAGCAGGATTCTTACATTCTGGTAAAATATTATTTTGACACACTTGATGACAAGCATGGCAATTTATGCATTTACTTTCATCAATCACTGCGTTATATGATTTTAAACTGTCTACTATTTTAATTGCATTCTTTGGGCAGATGTCTATACACGCCATGCAACCTGCGCACTGATCCATTTCACAAACCGTGTTCATTCCATCACCTCCAATGTTTAAAACTCACTCCAACATATGTTTTAATATTTCTATAGACTCTTCTCTTTTTTTCTCTAAAATTTTATTTGTTTCTGAAAAGTCGATAGTAGTCATTGCTAAATCAATACCGTCATCTTTAAGTACACGATTTGATAAGCCCGTAAGCCGCAATATGCTCATATTGCGAGTTCCTGTATTATTATTGGGCAGAACTTCTACAAAGGGTGTATTAAAATTAATTGCAAATGCTGTTCCGTGAAAAGAATCTGTAATCATGCATTCTGCATTTTTAACATACGATAAGAAGTTTTTGATAGATGGGCACCAGATAAATTTACCGGGCCGTGTAATCTGATGTAGCGATGCCGACACTCGCAGCAGTGGCAAGCCTTTTTCCTTTGCTACTTTCTGTGCATACTCTCCCAGTCTTTTATCATTATGTAATTGGTATACCAAAACATATTTTTTTTCTATTTTTTTTCCTACGTATTTTTCCCACTCTTCTCGTGTCAACAGAAGCGTCGGATCAATCACTTGCTGTGCCTCAATATCAATTGTATTTAAAAAATTCAGGGCACTATCCTCTCGCACGGCAATATGTTCATACCTTCTCAACCACTTTTTATAGTAAGAACATAGCTCTTCTGTCATATCTGTGTGACCAAAACTAGCAGCATACGCAATCTTTTTTACCGAATCTGGCACAAATGCTAAACAATATGAGCTGTCATATGATCCATCCTCTGTCGGTCCCCATACTTGATCGCTTCCGGTCATGTATACATCCGCATAAGGCCTATCATTCATCAATTCATCTTGAGATACATACAACTTCGATAACTTTAAATATTTATTTTGTTCACACTCAAACTTTTTTCCCGCCAAACAACTTTCTGGCTGTCTTAATAGAAGGTATACGATCTTCTTGATTGGATTTCGATTCCATTTTGTTTTGCGCTTTAGCAACGTTCTTTCATGACTCTTGTAAGATTCATCTTTCCTGATGTAATTAACGATTTCACATTCGTACCCTAATTTTTCAATCGTTACTTGCGTTGCAAGTGCCTGCAACAGTGAGCCATAATTAGTTATGGCGTGTCTTGTTATAACCGCAATTTTCATTATTTCTTGCTCTCCATAGTACTTACCCGCATCTTTTTTTATATAATTCTCGTGTATCACCTATTTTTCTTGCAGGATTACCCGCTACAATCGCATAATCTTCTACATCATGCGTAACTACACTTCCAGCTGCAACTAAAACATCGTTTCCAATTTTTACATTATAAAGAATGATACTAT
>PVML01012031.1_pt1 | contig 16842 bp, 15 predicted proteins | sample 1853371 | NCBI WGS metagenome assembly PVML01 (sample SAMN08533508, study PRJNA380276) | Human gut metagenome, whole genome shotgun sequencing project. | isolation source: participant 1, chromium library | host: Homo sapiens | collected 2017 | reverse complement strand
TTTTCGGAACACGAAAAACTCCGACATACTCAACAGGCTAAAGCCCATAATTAAAAATGCTGCCACACTCATCGATATGAGCTGTGGCAGCACCTCTGATCGCATCTTAATTTTCTGATAGTTCCTGCTCCACCCCAACCTTCGCGCATACATCCTTCAGACAGCACCGCTCACAATGGGGTTTTGTCCGCGCCGTGCACACATCCCGGCCATGGAACACCAGGCGGTGGCAAAAGTCATTGCTCTCCTCCCCGGGAATCAGCTTCCACAGAGCCATCTCCACCTTCTTGGGCTCCTTGATTCCGTCCACCAGACCCATGCGGTTCACCAGGCGGATGCAGTGGGTGTCCGTCACAATGGCGGGCTTGCCGAACACGTCCCCAATGATCAGATTGGCGCTCTTACGCCCCACCCCCGGAAGCTTCAACAGGGCGTCAAAATCGTCCGGCACCTTGCCGCCGTACTGGTCCCGCAGAATCTTCATGCAGCCGCTTATATCCTTAGCCTTGCTGTGTCCCAGACCGCAGGGCTTCACGATCCGCTCAATCTCCTCCACCGGCGCGTCCGCCAGCGCATTAACGTCCGGGTACTTTGCATACAGGTCCTGGACCACCACATTCACCCGGGCGTCCGTGCACTGGGCCGCCAGGCGCACGCTGACAAGCAGCTTCCAGGCCTGGTCGTAATCCAGAGTGCACCCCACGTCCGGATACTCCTTTTTCAACCGGTTTACAATCTCCTTCGCAAGTTTCTCTTTCGTCATCGCCGTCTCCCGCCTTATCTCTTTCGTTTTGCGGCGTTTGGCGCCAATCTGCGCCCGGGCCGCCCGCCAGGCCCATTCCATTTTCTCCAGCCGCCGGTTGCAGCCCGGCAGCAGGACGTGTTGTTTCCTCATTATACCATAAACCCTAAGCTCGTGGAAGACCTCGCCAAGTGTTTCGGCATGCATTCGCGCCCCCATTTAAAAAGCGGCTGGAATCCCCCCATGCAAAAGAGTTATCCCAGCCGCTCTGATCCTCATCACCCAAATTTTACCCGGTGTAAAAACGCCCTCACCGCGCTCTCATACCGCTCTGTATCCTTGTAATAGGCTTCCGCGTGCCCGGCTCCCGGGATCACCAGCAGTTCCTTGGGCGACCGGCAGGCCGCGTACAGTTCATAAGCCATGGAACAGGGCGCAAAGGCGTCCGCCTCCCCGTGGATGAATAATACCGGCACCCCGGCCTTTTTCACTTCCTCCCTGGCGTTGCACTCGTCCAGACCATAGCCCGCGCTCTTGCGGGTCATCCGGTCCGTTATCTGTATCACCGGAAATGCCGGCATGTGGTACTGCTTGTGCAGCACGGAAGAAAACACCTCCCAGGCTGAGGTGAATGCACAGTCCGAAATCACGGCCTTTACCTGGGGCGGCAAATCCAGGCCGGCGGTCATCAGCGCCGTGGCCCCGCCCATGGAAATGCCGTGGAGCAGCAGACGGCAGTCCCGGCCCATACGCCGGATCATTTCCCGGATCCAGAGCATTGCGTCCCGGCGGTCCAGGCAGCCGAACCCGAAGTAGATGCCCTCGCTCCGCCCGTGAGCCCGCTCGTCCACCACCAACAGGCGATACCCCATTTCCAGATAAAACCGGGCTAAGGAAGAGAAATCGGTGAGTCCCTCGCTGGCATAGCTGTGAAAACAGATCACAGCCCGGTCCGAGCAGCTGCCCGGGAAATAAGTGGCGTGGAGCAACAGATGATCCTCCGATTCAATGAACACATCCTTGTGGGGCTGCCGCTTCACCCACTCCTTACGCTCCTGAATTTCAGATATGTACCGGCCCCAGTCGGTTCCCGACACGTCCCTGGTCCGCTGGCGGACGGCGTTGGTCCGCACCATCGTCCGGTGGAAAAAACATCCGGCAATACCGTATTCCGCCGCCGTACCCGCCGCGGCTGCTCCTGCGATCCATCTTCCAATTCCCATGGTCATTCTCCTCTCCCGTCTGTGCTCCGCCCTACAGGAACTTCTGCAACATCAGCGCTTTTCCGATATCTCCGTCCACCTTAAGCCTGCCCAGGGTAAATGCGGCCACCGGGTCCATTTTCCGGTCCGCCAGTTTGAGAAGCGTGTCCGCCGAACAGGTAAACGCGGCATCCCGATCGTGATACTCATAGGGCTCCACATAGAGCTCCCCGTCCCTCACCTCCGCGTAAAATGAACCGGCGGCCTCGCCGGTAATGTTGAACTGGAACGCCAGATGCTCCTTCACACCGCTGACATCCGCCTTCCTAAATTTCATCTTCACCTGCTCGAATAATTCCTGATATGTCATGATCCAATTCCTCCCTGTTTACCACCGCAACGGTGCGCCCGCTGCCCCGACCGCGTTTTTCGACCATTGGTCGAATAGGTACCAAATCACATTATCACGTTTTCGACCGCCAGTCAAGTGTGGTCTTTTCCCGCAATATCTGTTATACTGGGGCTAGTTTTGAATACAAAAGGGAGCATTTTTTATGCAAAATCATACCAAACGCGAGATCATCCTGGATGCCATGCAGGAGCTGATGAACGGTTCCTCAGCCCAGGCCATCTCAGTCAGTGATATTGCCCAAAAGGCGGGCATCGGAAAAGGAAGTATTTACTACTATTTTTCTTCAAAAAATGATATCATCGAGGCTGTAATTGAGCGTTCCTACTCCAGAGCCATCGAGGAGGCCCGCGCTCTGGCAGCCTCCGGGGGCATGAATGCGTTCCAAAAACTGGAGATTATTTTCCACGCCTGCCTGGAGTCCTCCTCGGAGTTGAAACGCCAGGAGCAGAGCGCCACCTTCAACGAGATGCAGCAGAGCGCGCTGATTCACCAGCGATTTATCCGCATCCTGATCTCCCGGCTGAAACCCATCCTGGCCGATATCATCCGCCAGGGCATCGAAGAGGGTTCCATCTGCTGCGATTACCCGGAGGAAACCGCCCAGATCGTGCTCATCGTGCTCACCGTCACCCTGGACAACCATCTGGCCCCATCCTCGGAGGCGGAGATCCGCCGGCTGCTGGAGGCCTTTGCGGCGATGCAGGAAAAGAGCATGGGCATCGACCCCCATCTGCTGGATTTTCTCACCAGCAGGCCGTAAATCCTGATTTTCGCCAGGCTCTGCGCCGGTCTGATGGACCGTCCGGCAATTTTTCACTATTCAATTCCCACATCTTGTCTTATAATAGCTATAACCCGGCATGCAGGAAAGTTTTTCCAGCATGCCCAAATTGCGGAGGATTAAACGGAAATGATTGAGATTTTAAAGCGTATCCTGGTCCGCGCCGTAACGGGACTGTGGCATCTCTTCATCAGCATCCTGGGAATTCTGGGATGGCTTCTGCGCGCGCTTTTGACCCTGCTCACCGTGGGGTTGATCTGCGCCGTGATCACTGCCACCGTTCTGTACGTCAAGGTAAAACCGGAGCTGGACCAGTGCCGTGAAATGGCTTATGACAAGCTGGCTCAAATGAGCCGCCAGGATTTTTCCATGCTCTCTGACACCGTGATCTACGATAAGGACGGAAATCAAATCGGCCTGATCAATGCGGGACACTACGAGTACGTGGACATCGGGCACATCAGCCTGAACCTGCAAAACGCCTACATCGCCCAGGAGGACCGGCGCTTCAAGAGCCACACCGGGGTAGACTGGATCGCCACCTTCCGGGCCGGACTGGCCCTGGTCAAGCATGGCGGAAAGGTGACCCAGGGCGGCAGCACCATCACCCAGCAGGTGATCAAAAACACCTATCTGACCCAGGAGCAGACCTTTACCCGAAAGATTGTGGAGATTCTGCTGGCCCCGGAGATCGAGAAAAAATACTCCAAGGCGGACATCATGGAATTCTACTGCAACACCAACTTCTACGGCCACCGGTGCTACGGCGTCCAGGCGGCCAGCCGGTATTATTTCGGCAAGGACGCGGCGGATCTGACCGTCTATGAGGCGGCCACCCTGGCGGGCATCAGCAACAGCCCCTCCGCCTACGACCCGGTGGCCCACCCCCAGGCGTCCAGGGAAAAGCGCAACGACGTGTTAAAGAGCATGAATGAGATCGGCGAGCTCTCGGACGAGGACTATCAGGCTGCTATAAACGCGCCCTTCACCATCGTGCAGTCCCAGACCGAGGGCACGGATGAGAATTACCAGAGCAGCTACGCCATCCACTGCGCGGCCCTGGAACTGATGAAGCTGGACCATTTTCCATTCCAGTACACCTACGCGGACAAGGCCGATTATAACGCCTACCTGGAAAAATACCAGGCGGCCTACAGTGAAAAGTCCGATCTGATCCGGGCCGGAGGTTTCAAGATTTACACCTCCTTAGACAGCGGCCTTCAGGCGGAGCTTCAGGCGTCCGTGGACGACGGCCTTGCCTCCTACACGGAATTGCAGGACAACGGCAAATACGCCCTCCAGGGCGCGGGCGTGGTCGTGGACAACCGCACCAACTATGTGGTGGCCATTGTAGGCGGACGCGGCAGCGAGGACCAGTTCAACCGGGCCTATTTAAGCGCCCGTCAGCCGGGAAGCACCATTAAGCCCTTAATCGACTACGGCCCGGCCTTTGACACCGGCGAATACTACCCCACCCGGATTGTGGATGACCACAAATGGGAGGACGGTCCCTCCAACAGCGGCGGCAGCTACTACGGACCGGTGACGGTCCGCGAGGCGTTAAACCGCAGTCTGAACACCGTGGCCTGGCAAATTCTGGACGACATTGGGATCAATTACGGCCTGAATTATTTGGGGGAAATGGAGTTTCAAAAGCTCTCCTATGTGGACAACGACGTGCCCTCCTTAAGCATCGGCGGCTTCACCTACGGGGTCCGCGTGGTGGACATGGCCAAGGGCTACAGCACGCTGGCCAACAACGGCGTCTACAATGACCGCACCTGTATCGAGCGCATCGAACACGAACACGACGGAAATCTGACAAAGGACATGACCCCGGCCACCAAACAGGTCTACCGTGAGGATTCGGTGTTCATGCTGACGGATATTCTGAAGGGAACCATGACCTCCCCCTACGGCACCGGCCGCGGCCTTTCCCTGGCAAATGACATGCCGGCCGCCGGAAAAACCGGCACCACCAACGCAAGCCGCGACACCTGGTTCTGCGGCTACACCCGTTATTACACCACCGCGGTGTGGGTGGGCTACGAAATCCCCCGGGATATGCCCGGCGTGTACGGCAGCACCTACGCCGGAAAAATCTGGAAAAATATTATGGACAAAATCCACACGGACCTGCCGCCCCTGGATTGGGAGCAGCCGGAGACCGTGGAGCTGCGGGTGGATGAAAAGACCGGCGTGGAGGATTATTTCAGCACCACGGCCCAGCTGCGGGCTCAGCAGAGTCTCCACGACAAGGAACAGCAGAAGCTGACCGACGAGCTGAATACCATGGTAAATGAATTTGAGGCCAAGACCATTCAGACCGTGGAAGATACATACGATGTGAAAACGCGTTACAAGAATATCACCACCAAGCTGCCTTTGCTGGACGACGGCGACCTGCGGGCCAGGCTGCTGGAGCGGACCGAGACCAAATACGATGAGTTTGAGACCATTATCTCCGGGATGAGCGATACCATCATCATGTACGAAAAGCAGCGGGCGGTGGACGCCGCCAAGGCACAGGAACAGGCGGAGAAGGACGCCGAGAAGCGGCGGGAAGAGCTGGAGAAACAGACCCGCAAGAATGAATTCCTGCAAGCCCTTGCCGCGGTGGAGGAACTGGAATACCAGAAACCCGATGCCCAGCAGCTGGTGCAGGACGCCATCAGCAAGCTGCCCCTTGTGGCGGGCGATCCCCAGCAGCAGGAGCTTTCCAACCGCCTGGATACGGCCATCAACCGGATCTCCACTCTGCCCACCGCTCAGGAATGGCAGAAGAAGCTGGACGAGGAAGCCGCGAAAAAGGCCGCCGAGGAGAGCCAGGCCCAGCAGGAGGTACAGGCCCAGCAAAAACGCCTGCAATCCACCTTAAGCCACGAACAGTTCAAGTGGAACAACATGGAATTTTATGGACCGGGAGGCAGAGGAAGCGATGAGGGATGACCGATTAAACAGACAGAAAAACAATAGCCCCAAGACCTGCTCCCGGGGACGCCGCCGCGGGAACGGCGGAGGCGGGAACGCGGGGCAGAAGGATGTGGGGACGGTGATGGCGGATCAGGAGGTCGCGGGGGAAGAGAACGTGATGACGGCGGACGCGGAAGTCGCCGGGGGAGAGAACGCGATGACGGTGGACACGGAAGTCGCAGAAGGAGAGAACGTGATAACGGCGGACACGGATAAGGGGTTCGCTGGAACGGAGAACGCGCTGCCGAAATACGGGAACGCAGAAGATTCGACGTTTGAGTTGAGTTCCGCAGCTAATCCTACGGAGCCTGACACCGGACATGAGCCGGTTCGTGAGGCTGAGCCACAAGACGAGGCGGCGGACTACCGCATTCCGCCCCGCAAATGGTTTTTGACCTTCATGTATATGAATATACCGGTCATCGGATGGATTTACCTGCTGGTGAAGGCATTTGGCAAGAAAAATACGCAGTTGAAGGATTTCGCACGGGCCTATCTGCTCTACAAACTGGTATTTTTGCTGGTAGCCCTGATCATCCTGGGACTGGCCGTGTACGTGGGGCTGGGAATTCTGGATGAACTGCTGGCCTACATGGAGATGCTGTAAACTTGAGTCAAGCGGCTCCGGGATAGTTCACCGCCGGCAGCTTTTGCAGCCTACGGCACACAGCAACCGCTTATAGGCAGCGCAGCCGGTCCACTGCATTCAAGCAATCGACCGCAAACGGTCCATTGCATTCAAACAATCGGCCGCAAACGGCCCATTGCATTCAAACGAAAAGACGCCCGCGGGCGCAGTGCATGTTCATGCAATGCCTGCCCCGCGGGCGTCTTTCTGTCTATGTATGAATCACAGCCGCAAATCCGCCGCCGGAACCATTTTCCAGTGTTCCGCGCCGTCTCCCCGGCCATCCGCTTATTGCTCCAGGCGGATCTTCTCCTCCAGGATCTCCCGCAGCGCGTCCACCGTATCGCCCGGCGTCATGCCCTCCTCGTCGATCACGATATCCGCGTATTTCTCATAATACGGCACCCGCTCATTGTACAGATCGCGCAGTGTCATACCGTCCTTTAACGCCACGCCGCGGTCCACCACGTTCCCGATGCGTTTTTCCATCTCCTCATAACTCATCTTGAGGTAAACCACCTCGCTGATCTCTTTCAGGTGCTCCATGGCCTCTGCGCCGTAGATCACGCTTCCGCCGGGGGCGATCACCGACTTTTTCACGTCCAGCCCGGCGTTCACGCGGTTCTCCACCGCCAGAAAGCCGTCCATCCCCTCGGTGGAGATAATCTCCTTCAAAAGGCGACCTTCCTTCTCCTGAATCACAATGTCCACATCCACAAAGGAATATCCCAGCCGCTTGGCCAGCAGCACACCGATGGTGCTCTTGCCCGACGAGGGCATACCGATCATGGTAATATTCGATTTCATCCTTTTGTCCTCCTGCTCTTTTTCCCTGCGCCGCTGGAAGCGCCTGCGGTTTTTGCTCCCCGGCTGCCGGGTCCGCGCTTTTTCACCGGCCGCTTCACGGAATAACCGAAGCTGCCAAGGCGTTTCCCCAGCTCAAAATATTCGCCGTGGGAGTAGGTCACCAGACCCGAGGCGTTCAGATTGAATTTCCCCTTGTCGTTCATGTAACGTTCGTCCACCGTCACGCCCATCACCTTGGCGATGAACATATCGTGGCTTCCCAGCTCCTTCACGTCCACCACCCGGCATTCCAGATTCACCGGGCTTTCCCCGATCCCCGGGGCCTTCACGTGCTGAGACGGCAGCGGCGTCAGCTTCATTTCCTTAAATTTATCCACGTCGCGGCCGGACTTCACGCCGCAATAGTCTGTGGCCCGCACCAGGGGCTTGTTCACCAGGTTGATCACAAACTCCCCCGTATCCTTGATGATCTTGTGGGAAAACCGCTCCTTGCGCACGGAAATGGAGACCATGGCCGGATCCGAACACACCGTGCCCGCCCAGGCCACGGTAATAATATTGGGCGTCTCGCCCTCCCGCCCGCAGCTGACCATCACCACCGGAAGGGGATAGAGCATATTGCCGGGCTTCCATGAAATCTTTCCGGGGGTGGGGGCCTCGGGCTTACGTTTATTTTGATTGTCCATTTTCAGGTGCCTTTCTTTCTAAGTAAACAGACGGCTGTCATGACTGTCTTTACAATTTCGCTTCTGTCGTGAGCACGCCTTATATTTCGTATGATTGTTCCTCTGTTCTGCCTGCACTCCCCTACATCTGCTCCGCCAGCATAAGCTCCGGAATCAGCTGCTTCTTGCGGGACACCACGCCCGGCAGGCTGACCACCGGCTCCGATTTCTCCGTCTCCTCGTCCTGGTCCAGGTGGAACGCCTTGGCCGCCAGCTGCACCGCGCCCTGGCCCACGCACAGAAGCTCTGTGGACTCCGTCAGGATATTGGTCAGCATGAAAAAGATCATATTCAGGTTATCCGTCTCATGGGACCGCTGCATGTACGCCAGCATCCGCGGCTTTAATGCCTTTAACTCGTTCTCGTCCAGGGACGTAATCTGGCCCACCGCAAAGGTCACCTTACCGGAAGTAAAGCGCTTGAAATCCTGGTAAAAGATCTCCTCGTCGCCCTTGTCCTTTAAGTTGCTGCCCGCGGAGAACATCTGCACCGCGTACTTCTCAATGTCCAGCCCGGCGATCTCCGCCAGCTCCCTGGCCGCCCGTTCGTCCACGGAGGTGCAGGTGGGAGAACGGAACAGCAGCGTATCGGAAATGATGGCGCTGCACAGCAGGCCGGCAATCTTCTGCTCGATCTCCACGCCCGCTTCCCGGTACATCTGATAAATAATGGTGGCCGTACAGCCCAGCGGCTGATTGCGGAAAAATACCGGCGCCATGGTCTGAACCGTGCCCAGGCGGTGGTGGTCGATGATCTCCAGAATCTCCGCGCCTTCCACCCCGGCCACAGCCTGGTTCTTCTCATTGTGATCCACCAGAATCACCTGCTTGCCCTTGGCACCCAACAGATTCCGGCGGGAAATCATACCCAGGTAACAGCCGTTTTTGTCCAGAATCGGGAAATCCCGGTGCCGCTTGCTGGCCATCACCTCTTTGATCTCGTCAATGTAATCGTCGCTGTCAAATGTGATCAGGTGTTCCCTGGTCATGAAATAACTGATGGGCATACTCTGGTTGATCAGACGGGCCACCGTGTACGTGTCGTAGGTGGTGGCGATCACCGTTGTGCCTCGGTCCTGAGCGATCTTCTTGATGGTTCTGGAAACGCCCGCGCCCTCGCACACGATAATGCAGTCCGCGCCCATCTCGATGGCGCACAGCTGGGACTCATAGCGGTTTCCAAGAATCACAAGATCGTGAGGTTCAATGTAAAACTCCATCAAATCCGGGTTTGCCGCAGCCACCAGCACCTTCCCCCGGTCAAAATACGCGTTCTCATCTCCCACGATCAGATCCGCCTCCAGCGTTTCGATGATATTGGAATACTGGGTGTTGGCCTTGGACAAAATGCTGCTGTCATAGATGTTCATGTACGTTTTGGTGATGTCGCCCACCGTGATCAGGCCCTCGAGCACCCCGTCCTCCCGAACGGAAGGGATGGTCACCACATTGTTCTCCTGCATGATCTTCCAGGCCATCTTCAGGGAAATGCTTCCCGCCACGCCTTTGGTCTTGCGGATTTCGATGTCCTTTACCTGGGTTCTCACGTCCTCCACCAGCTTGGGCTGCTCCACGCCAAAGTAATCCAGCACAAACTGGGTTTCTCCGTTCACATGCCCGGCCCGGCCCGGAATGTACTCGTCGCCGGTCACAAGCCGCTTCAGATTGGCATAACAGATGGCCGAGCAGATCGAATCCGTATCCGGATTCCGATGACCGATGACCGTCGTCTTTCGTTTCAATTCCTGTCCCATCCTTCTCTCCTTCTATTTCTCTAAATTTTACTTTTCATAATCTGTTTACATAGGGTTCACATTTCGTTCACATTTATTTTTTATACTATTTGTATAGAAACGAAATACAAAAAATATGTTTAATAGTGAAATTGCACATAGATTTTTCATAATTGCCCCGGTCGAGAAATCGCCGGGGTCTCCTCATGTCTGTGGGATCTTTCATCCTCCGCTCCAGTATACCAAACCGGCGGCATTTTTTCAACCGCCACCAGGCAGGACAAAACACGGCCGCTTCCCGCCGCTATCCTCGGGTTTTCTGTGACTTCCGCTGCGCTCCACTCACAAAATACGCCTCGCGGGATATGACCTGTAAACAGTAGCTCCCGACAACCGTACGGTTTGTTTATGTGCATATTTTGTTCATTGTATACAGTATTTATCTATTCTCCTATGTTACCACAAAAACAGCCGTTGTGGTAAAAAATTTTTCCCGCGTTTCCGGGCATTGACATTTTCTGTTCCCGATACTAAACTTAGGGGACAGATGCAGGCGGACGGGGCTGCACCCGCAGGCCCGATTCGGAGGAAGAATACTTTATTATGGAGGGAACGGATGATGAATCAGACACTTAAGAGAGCGGTTATCTCCGCAGTAATATTCGCAGCTGTTTATTTGGGCGCAGGCCTCGTTACCCGCATACCGGCTTATGACGGGCTGGTGAAAACACTGGAGTTCATGTCGGGAATCATTGCAGCCGGATGTTATTGGATCGGATCAAAATAAAACTGCATGTGAGGTAATCCCCATGACCCTAAAAGAACGCGCCCAAAGCTTAAAGCGCGATATTCCCGCCGTTTTTCTGGCCCTGAAGGATAAGGACACGCCCATTTCAGCAAAGATACTGGCCGGTATTACCGTATGCTACGCCCTGTCCCCCATCGATCTGATACCCGATTTTATTCCGGTTCTCGGGTACCTGGACGATCTGATCCTATTGCCTGCGCTGGTCGCATTGACCGTGAAATTGATTCCCGGGGAGGTCTGGGAGCGAAACCGCGCGCGGTCGGAGCACTTGTGGGAGAATGGGAAGCCGGAAAAATGGTATTATGCAATCCCAATCTGCCTGATCTGGCTGCTGATTCTGTGGCTGGGCATCCCGGAGCCATGCTCCATAAACGGCGGATGACCGGTCACCTTCAACCGGTCATCCGCCGTATTTTTCCTGCTAATGCAGCACATACACCTCATAGTAATCAATCGCCGGCAGACGCTCCCCGTCTCCCGGCCCGGCCAGTATCAACGTCCCCCTTCTTCATCAAATCACCCCTTCCGTTTTCAGTAACGCCATTTTAACAGGCTGTATGCGAAAAATATAAGAACAGTCTGTGGAAATTCTGTGAAAATGCGGAAAAACAGGTTGTTTCCATGTTTTCCCTCACCGGATAAGGATAAACTTATGTTATAAAAGAAAATACTTGACAGAATTAACTGTATCTGGTATTGTTACAGTATGAACTGTATAATTTACAATTACAGATATCCGTTTTAGTTTTTAGAAAGGAACCCGCATAGATGACCAGAATTCGCAGCAACCGCTTCAGATCCCGCAGAAAGCGCAGCCATATGAACCGGCTGCAAACCGCCGTTCTCTCACGAGGCTTCGTACTCTCCCTGGCCGTACTCGTGCCTGTCCTGACCTTCGCGGCGTGGACCGTTTTCGGAAAAGACAGAAGGGAAACCAAACAGCCCTCCGCCTCAGCCGCCTACGCTCCGGACGCCCCGATGGAAGCTTCCTCCCTTCCGGCCGCCCCCGCCGTCACGGTCCAGGGCGTGGATCTCACCGGCCTGGATCGCAGCGCGGCTGAGAAGAAGCTGACCGAGGCATTTTCCTGGGATGTGTCCGTGGTCTGGGAGAACGACCGTCTGCCCTTCCCGAACCCGCTGGAACCGGAGATCGGGCGGATATTGGATGAAATATACGCCGCCGGTCAGTCCTCGCCCGAGAATTACACCTTTGACCTGGAAGCCGTGGAGGGGAGAATCCTGGAAGCGGCGGACGAATTTGCCGGCCGTTTCGACCGCTCGCCGGAGAATTCCCAGCTGGTATCCTACGACCGCGAAACCGGCAAGTACCAGTATTCCAAGGAAGTCAGCGGGCTTAGGCTGGACCGGGACCAGCTGGCTGCCGATGTCTTAGCTGCTGTGAATTCCGGTTCCTACACCGCCTCCATTTCCCCGTCCCTGACCATTATCCCGCCGGAGCGCACCCAGGCTCAGGCCAAGGAACAATATCAGGTGATCGGCACCTTCACCACCAAGACGACCAACAACAAAAACCGTAACCAGAACATCCAGCTGGCCGTGGACGCCATTGACGGACGGATTCTGAAGGCCGGAGAGGAATTTTCCTTCAACCTGGCCACCGGAAACCGCACCAGCGAGAAGGGCTATCAGCCGGCCGGAGCCTACAAAAACGGCGTGCTGATTGAGGAGCCGGGCGGCGGCGTCTGCCAGGTCTCCACCACCCTGTACCACGCCATCATCACCTCCGGCTTCATGACCACGGAGCGCAACTCCCACAGCTTCGCTCCCAGCTATGTGGAACCCGGGCAGGATGCCATGGTCAGCTTCGACGGCTACGCCGGTCCTGACCTGAAATTTGTGAATACCAACACGACCTCCATCGCCCTGCGCGCCAATTTTCAGGACAACCTGCTGAAACTATCCATCGTGGGCCTTCCGGTCCTGGAGGACGGGGTCAAGGTCTCCATCCGCTCCGAGCAGGTGGGCGAAACGCCCGCCCCGGATCAGGTGCTTGAGGAAAATCCCAACCTCCCCTACGGCACCCAGCAGCAGGTGGAAGCCCCCAAACCGGGCGCCAGCTGGAAAAGCTTCCGGGTCGTAACCAAAAACGGCGAGGTGATCCAGGAAACGCCTCTGCACAACAGCAACTACCGGCCTAAAGCCGGTGTGATCCAACAGAATACCACGGTTCCCGGCGAAACAGCGGCGCCAACAGCTCCGGCGGCACCGGCTGAGACTCCCGCCGAGACTCCCGTTGCGCCTCAGGCGGGGACACAGGTAGAAACCCAGGATGGAACACAGGTAGAAGCCCAGGGTGGAGCTCAGGGTGAGGCGCCGGATTCGGCTCAAGGTGAGCCGACGGTTGGGGCCCCGGACGAGCTCCCCAACGACTTGCAAAGCGCCCTCCCGACTGTCACTCCGGCTCAAACACAGTCTGGGCCGCTGTCCACGACACCAACCAATCCATAAATTCCGGAAACACACCGGAAATTGCCATCCAATCCAAACATGAAAAGGAGAACCCACCATGAAAATGAAGAATTTATTATACGCAGGTCTGATCGCCGTGTTTGCTCTCACCGGCTGCGCCCGGTCAGGCGCCGCCTCTGCCGCTCCGTCCTCGGCTTCCCAACCCCCGGCTGCGTCCACTGCAAAATCAAACAATAAAACATCGGACAGCCCGGAATCCGGCAGTTCACCGGCCTCCGGCACAGCCGGCAGCACCACCGACCAATCACAAACCGCAACCGCAGATCCCCAGGGAGTCTACCACAAGATCACAGCCGAGGAGGCCAAAACCATGATCGACAACGGCGGCGTTACCATCGTGGATGTCCGCCGACCGGACGAATACGCCGCCCAGCACATTCCCGGCGCCGTCAACGTTCCCAATGAGAACATAAACTCCGAGCCCCCCGCCTCCCTGCCCGATCTGGACGCCGTCCTCCTGGTACACTGCCGCACCGGTATCCGAAGCAAAGCGGCCTCCGACAAACTGATTCAAATGGGATACCAGAACGTGTATGACTTCGGAGGGATTGTGGACTGGCCGTATGAGACGGAGTAGGCCCCTGTAAACAAATTCCCAACCGGTAAATAGCTCAGCAGACGATACAAAAAGCACCTGGACCCCGCCGCCAATCCGGCCGGCTCTCCCAGGTGCTGTTTTTTGCGCCACATTCTGCCGCGCTCTTACTCTAATCCTGCTTTTATTCGATTCCCGTCCTCACGCTATTCCTGATCTGCGTTTTCCTTCTCCGCTTCCTCCCGCAGCCTCCCATAAATCTTTGCCAGCCGACGGCATTTCCGGATGGTATGCCCGTCCAGCTCGTCGTGCAGCATACGCCATCTCCAGTTTTTCCCAAGTGTGGACGGCTCGTTGACCCGCGCCTCGGAGCCCAGTCCCAGATAGTCCTGAACCGGAATCACCGCCAGCCGTGCGACGCTGGACAGCGCCAGGCGGATGAAATCCCAGTGAATCTTCGCCAGCGGCGTATCCTCGCTGCCCAGATAGGCCATGGAGAACTCCTTATCCTCAATCTCCATGTGCTTATACCAGCCCACCAGCGTGTCGTTGTCATGGGTCCCCGTGTAAACCACGCAGTTGCTATTGTAATTGTAGGGCAGGTAATCGCTCTCCTCCTTGGAATTAAAAGCAAATTCCAGCACCTTCATCCCCGGAAAACCGGTGTCCGTCAAAAGCTTACGCACCGACGGCGTCAGGAAACCCAGATCCTCCGCGATAATGGGCAGCTTCTTGCCAAATACCTCCTGCATCCGCCGGAAAATCTCGATGCCCGGGCCGGGCTCCCAGTGGCCGAACTCCGCGGTGGGATCTCCGTACGGGATCGAATAATAGGCGTCAAATCCCCGGAAATGATCCACCCGAACCTGGTCGTAGAGCTTAAAGCTGTACGCCATCCGCTTCATCCACCAGTCATACCCGGTCTCACGATGGTACTCCCAGTTGTAAAGCGGATTCCCCCACAGCTGTCCCGTGGCGGCAAATGCATCCGGCGGGCAGCCGGCCACCGCCACCGGTTCATTTTTCTCGTCAAACTGGAACAGCTCCGGGTGCGCCCAGCTGTCCGCCCCGTCAAAGGCCACGTAAATGGGGATATCTCCCACCAGCCGGATTCCCTGGGAATTGGCGTATCCCTTTAAACGTTCCCACTGCTCCTCAAACTTGATCTGCTGAAACTCATAGAATCCGATGTCGTCCGTCAACGCCTGGCGCCACTTGGCCACCGCCTCCGGACGGCGCATGCGGATATCCTCGTCCCACAGATTCCAGCTCTGCTCCCCAAAATGGTTCTTCACAGCCATGTAAAAGCAGTATTCCCGGGTCTCCTCTCCCAGAAGGCGGGCCGCCATCTCATGAACCATCTCCACCGCAGTGGCGTTCCCCGCAGCCCCACGCTCTTCCGCCGCGGCATCTGCGCCCGCGTTTTCTCCGCCCGCCAGCGTCCCCTTAAACCGCTCATAAGCCTTGCGCAGCAGCGGGAAACGCCCCTCGTAGATCTTATCGTACCAGACCTTGCGCGGGTCCTCCCCGAAATCCACGGCTTCGCATTCCTCCAGCGTCAGCAGTCCTTCCTCCACCAACCGGTCCAGATCGATGAAATAGGGATTCCCTGCAAAGGCTGAAAACGGCTGGTAGGGCGAATCCCCGTACCCTGTAGGCCCCAGCGGCAGAATCTGCCAGCAGGACTGCCCCGCAGCTTTTAATGTATCCACAAACTCATATGCTTCTTTTGAAAATGCCCCGATCCCATACCGCGACGGCAGACTGGCGATTGGCAGCAACATTCCGCATTCCCGCATTTTTAATCTCCTCATTCCTCCGGCTTTTCGCCGGGTGCACCTGCGGGCCTGTGTCCCGCTTGAAATACCGCCCTATTTTACCATATTTATCCCCTGAAAACAACCGTCTTTCGGTAAGCGGCCGGAGCCTGGCCGTATTTGCGCTTGAACATGCGGTTAAAATACGAAATATTATCAAAACCGCAGCGCTGGGCGATCTCCGTCACCGTGTCCCCGGTGGAAGCGAGAAATCCCGCTGCCATGGCCAGGCGGTAATCATTCAGATAATCCACAAAGGAACATCCCATATGCTGCCGGAAGAACTTCATAAAATGGGATTTACTGTAAAAGCACATTCCCGCAGCCTCCTCCACGGTCAACCGTTCTCCGTAGTGGTCCTCGATGTGCCGCAGCAGCGTTTTGATTTTCTCCCGGTATTTTCTGCTCCCCTCAGGCACCGCCTCCCGGTAGTGGGTAAACACCTGGAACAGAAAACCGAACAGCGCCCCCTTCACCGCCAGCTGGTAACCGTAAGGCCGTTCCCCGCACATACGGTCCATCACCTCAATGCAGCGCATAAACTCCCGGTATCCCGGACTCTCCTGCGTTATGTGCACGGGCGCCTGTCCGCCCTCCATCACTAGCGGGAGCAAAAACCGGGAGGTGCATGCCTCGTCCGCCGAAGCCATCAGCATGGTGGGCTGGAAAATGATATTTTCATACTCCATAGCCTCCCCGCCCAGCTGACCGATTCCATGCAGCTGGCCCGGAAAGACCACCACCGTCTCCCCGGCCTTCACCTCATAAGGGATCAGATCCGCGGTCACCGTGCCCCGGCCCTTCTTAACCGCAATCAGCTCCATTTCCTCATGCCAGTGCACCGGCACCTGCCGGAAATCCAACGGGATCGTACAGGGATAAATATTGAAGGGAAAATCCCTGCCCGCGTGCTTTTTGATCTCATGATAATACTCTGTACCGGTCATATCCGCCTCCTCTATGATTGTATTGTACAATATTATCCCACCATGCTGCAAGATTTACCGGATAAAACGTATTATACTTAAGGAAACGTATCACCCAAACCAAAAACGCGCCGCCCGGGCCCGCAGGCCGCACACCTTCCCGCCTGTCTCCCCGCCCTTGGCGGCCGCCTCAAAAAAGGAATGATGACTATGATCAACCATTTGAACGACAAAACAAAACTGGAACAGAAACTCACCGCCGCC
>PVML01004496.1_pt1 | contig 17091 bp, 17 predicted proteins | sample 1853371 | NCBI WGS metagenome assembly PVML01 (sample SAMN08533508, study PRJNA380276) | Human gut metagenome, whole genome shotgun sequencing project. | isolation source: participant 1, chromium library | host: Homo sapiens | collected 2017 | reverse complement strand
ATTCAGGTGAAATGCTGGAACATCTGGGCGACGACCTGATCACCGGGCACACCGGAACCAATGTTATGAACCTGCGGATTGTCTTAATCGGAAAGGAGGAGGGAAATGGATCGGATTGCGGCAATTAAAGGCCGGGAAATCCTAAACGCCAAGGGCCGTCCCACCGTGGAAGCCCAACTGATCACGGAGCGCGGAATCCACGTCACGGCTTCCGTCCCCAGCGGCACGTCCCGGGGAAAGTACGAGGCCTTTGAGCTGTACGACGGCGAAACCCGCCACAACGGCCGCGGAGCCAGGAAAGCGGCGGAAAATATCTCCACGGAAATCTGCCGCGCGCTGGCCGGAATGGACGTGGCGGACCAGGAAGCCATCGACCAGACTCTGTGCCGTCTGGACGGCACGCCGGACAAGCACCGGCTTGGCGGAAACGCCCTTTTGGCCGCCTCAGTAGCCGCCGCAAAGGCTGGCGCGGCTTCCACAAATCAACCGGTCTACCGCTATCTGGGCCAAAAGGACATCCGGCCTGCGCTGCCGGATATCCTGGCCACGGTGATTGCGGGCGGCGTATTCTCCACCTCAGGGATAGAGTTTGAGGATTACATGGCGGTCTTTCACGGATTTTCCTCCTTTCCGGAGGAGTTGGACGCCCTCTGCGAACTGCGCTTTTCCCTGGAAAAAGCGCTGCGGGGACGTTATGGGGATTTCCCGGAGGACGGAGGCGCTCTGGCCGCCCCCTGCGCTTCCTCCCGTGAAGCCTTCCGCTGGATTCTGGACACCGCCCGGAGCCTGGGATATGCCGGAAACGTCAGCCTGGGACTGGATGTGGCGGCCAGCGAGCTGTGGGAGCCTGACCGGGGCGTATATCGGATGGGAGAGGACCGCTATCTCAGCACTTCCCAAATGATCTCTTACTACCGCGGTCTGTGCGGCGAATTTCCCCTGACTCTGATTGAGGACGGGCTGGATCAGGATGATTTCAACGGGTTTGCAGAGCTGTCCGGCGCACTTCCCGGTGTGCAGATTGTGGGGGACGATCTGTTTGCAACCAATCCGGAGCGTTTGCGCAGAGGGATCGAGCGCCGCAGCGCAAATGCGGTTCTCCTGAAAATCAACCAGATCGGCACGGTGACGGAAGCCATCAAAACCGCCCGGACCGCTTCGGAAAACGGGATGGACGTCATCGTCTCCCTCCGCTCGGGAGAAACCGCGGACGACTTTATCGCGGATCTGGCGGTGGCCGTGGGTGCCCGCCAAATCAAGCTCGGATCTCCGGTACGGATGGAGCGTAACGTAAAATATAACCGGCTGCTGGAGATCTGGCAGGAACTCGGTATGTAACCAAATCAAGGGCATAATCGCTTGTGGAATAAAATCCGATATGATAAAGTTGTTATTATAAAATAATAAGTAGGAGAAACGATCCATGTTGGAGAAAAAGACAATCAGCGATTATGTTTACGATAAGATATTGGAAGGTATTGTTCAGCTAACATACGCCCCCGGCGAGAAGATATCCGAGACGCAGCTGGCAGCTGCCCTGGATGTGAGCCGGGCTCCCATCAAAAGTGCGCTGGCGAAACTGGAAAAAGAAGGATTCGTCAGCATTAAACCACAGTACGGCACATTCGTGAGTAAGATTTCCGTGGAACGTGCCAGAAGTATCTGTGATATCAGGGAAATTCTGGAAGTTGAAGTGGTCCGCAGAGCGGTTGTCTCCATGACGGAGGAACAGCTGGACAAGCTTCAGGACCTGTTTGACCAAATGGATGCGTTCCGGGATGAAAAGGCGGAAAAACGCCAGTTCATCTACGACGCGGATGTAGCGCTCCACAATGAAATCTACCGCGCCAGCGGCAACGTGATCATTGCGGAAATCATGCAGCGGTACATGCCGGAAATCCAGCGGATCCAGCGGGTCAACATGACTTGGGCGGATCGTCAGGTCCCTACCCAGGGCGAGATGAAGAAGATTCTGAAGGCACTGAAAGCACGCGATGAAGAGCAGGCGGCGGCAGCGATGAAAGAGCATATCTCCAATATCCGAAAGACAATTCAGACGATATGATTGGAGGAAGAGTTTATGCGGAACAGATTGTTATACGGTGTGCTGAGCGTGGTGCTGGCTGCGGGTCTTCTGACCGGATGCGCAGGCGGAAAAAAGGAATTTCCCAATAAAGAGATTACGGTGGTGGTGCCCTGGAATCCAGGCGGGACCAACGATCTGATGGCCCGTGCGCTGCAGCCCGTTTTCAAGGAGAAATTCAATGTGGAGCTGGTCGTGAAAAACTCTCCCGGCGGCGGCAGCGCCGTGGGAATCACGGAAGTTCTCACCGCCAAGCCGGACGGCTACACCGTGGGCCTTGCCTCCAGCTCCTTCCTGGCGCTGGTTGCCCAGGGTAAGGCGGAGGCGGATCTGGACAAGGTGGAGAATATCTGCCTGGTAGCCGAGGAACCGGTGGTACTGGTGGCAAAGAGCGGCGGAAAATACGCCGACGCCCAGAGCCTGATCGACGCAGCCAAAGCAAGCCCTGGGGAAATCTCCATCGGCATCCCCGGATCCAATAACGTAAATCAGGCCTACGCCACACTTTTAGGCCAAGCCGCGGGCACGGACTTTTTATTCATGCCTTTTGACGGCGGTTCCCGGGTGATCACGGAAATCCTGGGCGGACATGTGGACGCGGGCGTTTTAAAGCCCAGCGAGGTGATCGCTCAGGTGAAATCCAACGACCTCGTGGTGCTGGGCGTTTTCAACAAGGACGGGCTCGCCGCCATGCCGGATGTTCCCACCTTTGAATCTCTGGGATACGACGTGTTTACGCTGGGAGATATCCGTCAGGCCTCCTATATTATGGCCCCCGCGGGCCTGGATGCCGGAGCTAAAGAAAAACTGGCCTCCATGTTCAAGGAAGCGCTGGAAAGCGATGATTTCAAGGCCTTTGCCGAGGAAAGCGGCCTGGTGTCCCAGCCGATCACCGGCGAGGAACTGGACGTGTTCCTGGACGACGTGTACGGCGGACTTGAAAATGCCAGCAAAGAGATCTGGGCGCAGTAACCGGCCGGATGGAGGAGACACATGAAAAAAGAGGAACGTTTTTTTGAACGGATTGTGTTACTTCTGCTCCTGGCGGGCGCCGCGTTCCTTTACTACACCGCCGGCCTGTCGAAATCCGTAGCTACAGGCGCAGACATGGCATCCATGGATTTCCCCAAGGGCATCCTTCTGGTGCTGATGGTATTCTGCGCCGGAAAGCTGATGGCCGGCCTGGCGGTGCAGTTAAAACAGAACGGGGGCCGGACCGCGCCTGTTCAGGCGGACAAACCGGCTCCGGGGTCACAAGCGGCGGATCATCCCTCCGCCGGGAAGCGTGATCCACGGACCGTCCTGACCATGGCGGCAATCGTGATCTATGCATTTTTCTGGAGAATTCTAGGATTCTGTATCAGCAGCTTTCTGTTTTTCTTTGCGGAATCCATTTTGCTGAAACGCGACACGCCCAGGCTGAGGGCGGTTCTTATATCAGCCTTTGTCACCCTGGCAATCTACATTATTTTCGGCATGGCCTTCGGAGTGGACTTTCCGGAGCCGCTGCTGGAACTTGTCATCGGATAACAGGAGGGACCTATGGACACAATTCTTATGATGTTTCAAAGCTCGGCCGCCACATTTTTTAATCCGATGATTCTGCTGATCGTCGCCGCCGGAACCTTCCTGGGTCTGGTGTTCGGAGCGCTGCCGGGACTGTCCGCCACCATGGGCGTGGCGTTATTGATCCCGCTGACCTTTACCATGGACACCACCAGCGCATTCGGCATGATGCTGGGCACCTATATCGGAGGAATGGCCGGGGGCGCCGTATCCGCTACGCTGTTAAATATCCCCGGCACTCCCTCTGCGGTTGTTACCTGCCTGGACGGCTATCCCATGGCCAAACAGGGCCGGGGCGCCGAGGCGCTGGGCTGGGCGGCTTTCGCCTCCGGCTTCGGCAGTATTGTGAGCTGGTTTCTGCTGGTGACGCTCTCCCCGGTCCTGGCCGGGCTGTGTACCAGCTTCGGACCGCCGGAGTATGCCGCCCTGGCATTTTTCGGACTGACCATCATCGCGGCCGTGTCAGGCAAATCCCTGATCAAAGGGCTGATCGCCGGAATCGTGGGCGTGATTCTCTCCTTTGTGGGCACGGATCCGATTTGGGGCGACCTGCGCTTCACCTTCGGCAATATCAACCTGATGACGGGAGTCAGCACCATTCCCGCCATGATCGGTCTTTATTCAATCCCGCAGATTATCATCAGCTGCACGGGGAAAGGGAATCCGCATGTGGACGCCCGGGAATTAAAGCTCAAAAATTTTCTTCCCAGTTTTAAAAAGATATGGGAGCAGAAGTGGAATATTATCCGTTCCAGCATAATCGGAACGGGCATCGGGATCATCCCCGCAACCGGCGGGAATATCGCCTCTTTTATCGCCTATGACCAGACAAAACGCTTTTCAAAGCATCCGGATGAGTTTGGAAACGGAGCCTACGAGGGAGTAATCGCCTCGGAAGCGGCCAACAACGGCGTCTGCGGCGGCGCCCTGATCCCCATGATGACCCTTGGAATCCCCGGCGACAGCGTAACCGCCGCACTCATGGGCGGACTGATCATTCACGGCCTGCGGCCCGGTCCGGCTCTGTTTGCGGACTCCCCCCAGGTGGTATCGGAAATCTTCGCAACCGTCCTCATGGCCACAATCCTTATGGTGCTGATCCAGTGCGTTGGAATCAAACTGTTTGTGCGCATTCTCAACGTACCGGTGCACTACTTAAACGCGGCGCTGGTAATCCTCTCCCTGGTGGGTTCTTTTGCGCTGAGAAGTAATTTCTTCGACGTGATTTTGACTCTGGCGATCGGATTGTTCGGCTATCTCATGATCCGCGGCGGCTTTCCCACCGCTCCCATCGTGCTGGGCCTGGTACTGGGCTCCATGTTCGAGGGTGAATTCCGCCGGGCCTTAAAGCTCAGCCACGGCAGCATGACAATCTTCTTTAAACGCCCGGTGTCCTGCGTTTTTATTCTCATCGGACTGGCAGTGATTGGAAATGCCTGCTTAAAGGCGTGGAAAAAGAAGCCGGAAACGTGATTCTGAAACTGGCGCTTAAGGGGGCGCAGCCATGCTATTAGAAAAAATCCTTCATTTACTCGTTTCCGAGGAAAAACTGGAGCGGGCGATCTACAAAATAAACAACGGCGGGGAAACCTACGACTTTGGCTTCATCCCCCACAATGATCTGAGGGGCACCGGATGGAAGATGGACATCGAGGTACTTTACAGCGCAGACCAGATGCGCGGGATTGTGCAGGAACGGCTGTCGGAAAAGGTTGCCCGGGAGTGGTAGGCTCCCGCCTTCATCACATGGGCTTTTGATTTTTCTCCAGCCGGTCCGTCATCCAGGCCAGGCGTTTTGCGCGCCCCGCCTCGGTCTTGGCGTCAAAATACGCTCTGGCGTAGGTTCTCCGAACGGAGGGCGGCATCGCAAGAAAATTGGCATGGGCCTGTTCATTTCCGCTCAGGAGAGCGGCTACGGCTTCAATCTGCTCCGGCGTCACGGCCGGGGAACCGGCGGAGTTGTCCCACTGGCCGTTTTTCTTGGCCTCCTGAATTTTCTCCCTGCCGAAATCCGTCATCCGGCCGCTTTGTTCCAGCTTCTCCGTCAGCGCTTTGTTCTTTTCCGACCACTTGCTGCCGGCTCTGCGCGCGGAGAAGTATTTCTTGTAAGACTGATCGTCAATCCGCTTCATCACCCCGTCGATCCATCCGAAGCAGAGCGCTTCCTCTAGAGCCTCGCCGGCTTTGAGCGTCTTGATTTCCTCCGTCTTGCCAAACAGCAGCCAGACGCCGCCGCTGGACGCGCAATTTGCGGACAGCCAGGCGCGGAATTCGCTGCGGGTTTCAAATTGTAATGGATCGTTCATCTCTTGACCTCCATTCCCAATGGGCGGGATCATGCTTCATCCCCCTGAGTTTCAGAAAAGCAGTTTTGTCTGTGGCTATTTTGCCGCCGGCAAAGCTGCTTTTCCGCGTTTTCCTGTCTTGCAGTTTATTTCTCGTAATACTTAATCAGTGCCTGTGTTCCTAAGTCTCCAAGTCCTTCCGTTTCCAGATCCCGGTACATGTCCAGCACATAGTCCAGCACGCCCAGCTTTGCTCCGGCGGCCTCGGCCTCCTCGGAAGCCAGCTTCATATCTTTGATGAAATGCTTGATGAAGAACCCGGGGTCGTAATCGTCCTTGAGAATTCTGGAGGCAACGTTGCTCAGCTGGGTGCTGCCCGCCGCTCCGGTGCTGATGGAGTCCAGCATCACCTGGGGATCCAGACCCACGGCCTTGGCGTAGGCGATGGCTTCGCAGGCGCCGCTGAGCGCACCAGCGATGGCGATCTGGTTGCACATCTTGGTGTGCTGCCCGTTGCCCGCCTTGCCTTCGTAGCGGATATTTTTACCCATGGCTTCAAACACCGGCAGACAGGTCTCAAATGCCTCCTGGTCGCCTCCCACCAGAATGGTCAGGGTGCCCGCTTTGGCTCCGGTATCCCCGCCGGTTACCGGGGCGTCCAGCGCCTTTAAGCCCTTTTTGCGGGCGTTCTCGTAGATACGAACCGCCAGCTTGGGGCTGGTGGTGGTCATGTCGATGACGCAGGTTCCCGGGTCCGCGTGGGCAATGACGCCGCCCTCACCGAAATAGACCTCCTCCACGTCCTTGGGATATCCCACGATGGAAATCACCACGTCCCGTCCGGCCGCGCACTGAGCCACGGTGTCGCACCACAGCGCGCCCTCCGCCACAACATCCTCCGCCTTGGACTTGGTACGGTTGTAAACCGCCACCTCATATCCCGCTTTCATCAGGTTTCTGACCATGGATTTCCCCATAATGCCGATGCCGATAAATCCAATCTTTTTCATGTATGCCTTCCCCTCTTTCTTAATATTTTTAAGGAGCCGCCGCATCGGCGGCTCCTGGATCGCCTCCCCGCCTGGCCGGCGGTTCCCGCGCGGTCTTCCCCGCTCATATAAACGGTTTCCGCACGATCAGCGCTTTTCAATCTCCATCACCATATCCACGCGGCGCTGATGGCGTCCGCCCTCGAACGCGGCGTCCAGCCAGGCCTCGGTGATCATCTTGGCAAGCTCGCTGCCCACCACGCGGGAGCCGAAGGCAAGAACGTTGGAATTGTTGTGCTGCCTGGAAAGCTTGGCGGTGTAGGGCTCGCTGCAAACGCAGGCGCGGATGCCCTTTACCTTGTTGCAGGCCAGGGAAATTCCCACTCCGGTTCCGCAGATGGCGATGCCCAGATCCGCTTCCCCGTCCGCCACGGCCCGGCCCACCTTCTCACCGTAAACCGGATAATCGCAGCTCTCCGGCGCGTTGGTTCCCAGGTCAATCACCTCGTAACCCTTGCCTTCCACAAACTCTTTGATGATATTTTTCAGTTCAATTCCTGTGTGATCATTGCCCATCGCAATCTTCATGACACAATCTCCCTCTATCCTTATATTATAGTCTGCCGCGGCCCCGCACGGCCTGTCACGGCTGTCACGTGCGCGGTATGTCCGTGTTTATTATAAATCATGGGGCGTTTTGAAACAAGCCCTTCTTATTCTCCAAACGCCAAAAGCCGCAGATTTGCCGCATTCCGCGGCAGCTCTGCGGCTTTTTTCACAGTTCAGCTTATTCCAGCTTCGTTACACTCCATATTCCCCGAATGCTACTCGGTCATTTCCTTAATCTGACGGTACACCTGTCCCTCGCTCAGTCCGTACTCTTCCAGCAGGTCGGCGGGCTTGCCGGACTGGCCGAAGCGGTCCTGGACGCCGATCTTACGGAATTTCACCGGACAGCCATTTTCCAGAAGCACGCTGCCCACAGCGTCGCCCAGCCCGCCGATCACGCTGTGCTCCTCCACGGTCACGATCTTCCCGCACTTGGCCGCGTATTTTAAAATACAGTCGCGGTCAATGGGCTTGATGGTGTGCATGTTGATCACGGCAACGGAAATACCCTCGGCCTCCAGCTTTTTCGCGCACTCCAGCGCCGTGTTCACCATGATTCCGCAGGCGAACACCGCCACGCCGCTTCCATCCCGCAGCACGTTGGCCTTTCCAATCTCAAAGGGCATCTCCTCCTCGAACACCGGGGAGGGCAGGCGGGCCAGGCGCAGGTAAGCGGGTCCCTGCATATCGGCCAGAGCCATCACGGCCCGGCGGGTCTCGCTGGCGTCACAGGGCACCACCACGGTCATGCCCGGGATCACACGCATGAGCGCCAGATCCTCGATGGCCTGGTGGCTTCCGCCATCCTCGCCCAGGGTGACGCCCGCGTGGGTCATGCCGAATTTCACGTTGAAATTCGGGTACGCACAGCCGTTTCTCACCTGATCGTAAGCCCGGCCCGCGCCGAACACCGCAAAGGTGCTGGCAAAGGGAACGTATCCCATGGTGGACAGGCCGGCCGCCATGTCCACCATGTTGGCCTCCGCGATACCCGCGTTGAAGAAACGCTCCGGGAATTTGTCTGCAAATGTCGCTGTCATGGTAGCGTGGGCCAGATCCGCGTCCAGCACCACCACCTTCTGATTCTTCTCTCCCAGTTCCGCCAGCGCCTCACCGTAGGCGACGCGGATTGCTTTCAGTTCGCTCATGACTCTTCCTCCAATTCCTTTAATGCCTGACGGCGCTCCTCCTCGCTGGGAGCTTTGCCGTGCCATCCCACCTGATTCTCCATAAAGGACACGCCCTTGCCCTTTACCGTGTGGGCGATGATGCATTTGGGCTTGCCATCCTCCGCCGCCGCGTCAAGGGCTTCCGACACCTGGCCCAGATCATTTCCATCGATTTCCAGAACCTGGAAACCGAATGCTATGAACTTGGCCTTTAAGTCGCCCAGGCTCATAACCTGGTTGTTGGTGCCGTCGATCTGCAGCCCGTTGTTATCGATAATCACGGTCAGATTATCCAGGCCGTAGTGGGCCGCCGCCATGGAAGCCTCCCAAACCTGGCCCTCCTGGAGCTCGCCGTCTCCCAGAAGCGTGTATACCTTCACATCGCTGTGATCCAGTTTTTTCGCGCCAAGAGCCATCCCCACTGCAATGGAGATGCCCTGTCCCAGGGAGCCGGTGGAGGCGTCAACGCCCGGGCATTTCTTAGCGTCCGGGTGGCCCTGGAGAAAGCTGTGAAGCTGGCGGAAGTTCTTAAATTCCGCCTTGTCGAAAAATCCCCGCTCGCCTAACACCGCGTAGTAGCAGGGTGCTGCGTGGCCTTTGGACAGCACGAAACGGTCCCGGTCAGCCTTCTTCGGATTCTGCGGATCAATGTTCATTTTGTCGAAAAACAATGTTGTGATAATCTCCACGGCGGACAGTGAGCCGCCCGGATGGCCGGATGCCGCGTCGGCGGTCATATTGATAATATCACGGCGCACGGTGCGGCAGACTTTTTCCAGACTTGCAATTTCCATCATGATTCCTCCATTATGGTCAGCTAAGATTTTGTGTTTCCATTGTCATCATACAATAATACAATCTGATCACAGGATAGCAGAGCATTGTGCAAATGTCAATGATCAATCCCCATAAAAAGAAAACTTTATTGCAGGTTGACAAAAATCCGCTTTGGTATTAGGATAAAAAACATGATTGGTATGACAAATTGCGAGTATGTATAAAGGGGGATTCCCATGGAGTCAGTAAAGCGGATGCCCATCGTCCAACAGGTTGTGGACAAGTTAAAGGAATATCTGTTTTCCGGCGAAATCGCAGTGGGCGACAAACTGCCGGTGGAAAAAGAGCTCTGTGAACAGTTGGGTGTGGGAAGAGGCACCGTGCGGGAGGCGTTCCGCATATTGGAAGCCACCGGTTATGTGGAGCTGAGACCGGGCAAGGGCGCGTTTGCCGCCAGAACGTCCGAGATCGAGTTGGGCGACGTCATGCAGTGGTTCACCGAGCACGAGGTGGAGACCAAGGACTTTCTGGAGGTCCGCATGGCCATTGAACCGCTGTCCGTTCGCCTGGCCATCGAGCGCTGTTCCGACGAGGACGTGGCGCAGCTGGAACACATCCACAGAAAATTTACCGCCGCGGTCAACAGCCACGACGTTCCGGCTATCAGCATCAACGACGAGAAGTTCCACTCCGCCATCGTGGAGTTCAGCCGCAACCAGCTGCTGATCAGCATCAGCAAACAGGTGGAAAAGCATGTAAAGAACTTCCGAAGCAAGACCTTCTACATCCCGCAGAACGCGGCCAACGCCATCGAGCCTCACCAGAATATCTTGGACGCCTTCAAGCGGCGGGATGCGGCGGCAGGCGAGCGCAGCATGGAAGAACATTTAAATCTTGTAGTAAAGGACCTGGAAAAATCTACAATCCGATAAGCAAACCCCCCACGGATATTATTCAAAACGTCGTGAGTGGGATTTTTTTGCCACCTTTCTCCCCCATTCTTCTCCCATCTTCCACAAATAACCTCCAGCCTTTTTATGCAATCTTCACAAAATCTTCACAACTTTTTTATACCATTCGTGCATAGACATTGCGGCTCAAAATGTTATAATTGTGTTAACGCAAGACGTCATACAATCATACAATATCGCAAATGTAACGTCACTCAGGAGGGTAAAAAATGAAAAAAATGTTATCACTGGCACTGTCCGCTTCCATGGTACTGTCCCTGGCAGCCTGTGGCGGATCCGGCAAAACAGAAACTACCGCAGCTCCCGCTCCCGCGGCTACCGAGGCCGCCAGCGAAGCCGCTTCCGAAGCTGGCTCTGAGGCCGCTTCCGAGGCCGGCACCGAGGCCGCCGCTTCCGCACTGGACGCGCTGGACCCCGTAACGCTGACCATCTACTCCCCGGGCAACGAGAATTCCGTTCCCACCAAGACCATTCTGGAATACAAGAAGCTGGTTGAGGAGGCTTCCGGCGGCAAGATCACTCTGGACGCCCACCACTCCGGCGAGCTTGGAAACGACGCCGAAGCTCTTCAGTCCGCCCGTATGGGAACCATCGACATCATCTTTGCCGGAACCTCCGGTTTCACAGAGTTCTACGACAAGGCGAAGATCCTGGACCTGCCGTTCCTGTTCGACAGCGCTGAGCAGGCTTACGAGGTTGTAAACGGCGAGATCGGCGAGAAGATCTTTGCAGACCTGCCCTCCACCGGGCTGATCTATCTGGCGGAAGGCGACAACGGCATGCGCCACATCTCCACCACCAACCGTCCCGTACATACGGCGGCCGACGTGGAAGGCTTAAAGCTGCGCGTTCCCACCAGCCAGATGTACCTGGACTGCTGGGAGGCCCTGGGCGCCAACCCCGTAGCCCTGGCGCTGAACGAGCTGGCAATCGCCCTGTCCAACGGCACCGCTGAGGGCCAGGACAACGCCACCTACCACCTGGTAGCCAACGCCACTTACGACGATATCAAGTATTTCAGCTTTATCAACTACATGTGGATGGGCTGCACCATGGCCGCCAACTCCGATTCCTGGGACAAGCTTCCGGCTGAGTATCAGGAGATCTTAAAAGAGCAGGCCAAGGCTGCCGCGAAGTATTCCTTCGACACCATCGCCGAGGACAACCAGGCCGCTACCGAGACCCTGAAGGCCGCAGGCGTTGAGTTCGACGAGAACCCGGACATCCAGAGCTTCATCGACAAGCTGGGCGGAAACGACTACTACTTACGCTACAAAGACGAGCCTTGGTACAACCAGGAGATCCTGGACGAAATCTTAGCAAAATAAAGAGACTCTTCAAGCAGGGGGCTGCATTCCCGCCGGGATTGCAGCCCCTCTAAACGATAAGGGAGTGATACCGTGAAAGTTTATAAGCAAATCACCGACATCTTTGTAAAAATCGTATCCGCCGCCCTGATGGTCCTGGTGGCCGGTATTGTGGGCATCATGCTCTACGAGCTGTGCCTGCGCAATTTCTTCAACAAGTCCTTCCGCTCCTCCACCGAGTTGTGCGGCTTCCTGTTCATGTGGATGGCGTTTCTGGGCGTCGTGGTGCTCTACGACAAGGACCGGCTGATCACCCTGGACATGCTGTACGTGCGGGCCAATCCCAAGGTACAGACCACCTTCTGGTTCATCAACAAGCTGTTCAGCTTCGGCCTGGGCATCATCATGATCGTCGCTTACAAAGGCATGTACAAGATCAACAGCACCAGCTACTTCTCCACCATGCAGTTTCTGTCCAAAGCCTGGCATTTCCTTCCCATGGCTATCGCGGGCGGATTCATTGTCGTAAAGACCGTCTATCAGGTCCTTGACCGGATTCAGACGCTGCGCGGCAAGGCAGTACATTAAAGGAGGACCCCAAGTATGGCAATATTTTTTATCACCTTCGTTATATTGCTGCTGATCGGCGTTCCGATCAGTATCTCCATCGGCGCCAGCGCGGTTCTGGGCTGTCTGGTTTTAGACTACCCCATGATGGTCATCGGCCAGAAAATGGTCACTGGCATCGACTCCTACCTGCTCATCGCCATCCCGCTGTTCATCCTGGCCGGTAACCTGATGAACGCAGGCAAGATTACGGACAAGATCTTCAGCTTCGCCAAGGAGCTGGTGGGCTGGATTCCCGGCGGTCTGGGACACGCCAACATCGTGGCCAGCATCATTTTCGCGGGCATGTCCGGCAGCGCGGCGGCGGATGCCGGCGGCCTTGGCACCATCGAGATGGAGGCCATGACCAAAAACGGCTATGACGACGACTTTTCCGGCGCTGTGACGGCGGCCTCCTCGGTGATCGGCCCCATTTTCCCGCCCAGCATTCCCCTGATCATTTACGGCGCCACGGCCAGCGTCAGCGTGGCCAAGCTGTTCATGGGCGGCGTGCTGCCCGGACTGTTAATGGGCGTGGCCCTGATGGTTCTGGTATTTCTCTTTGCCATCAAATACAAGTTCGAGCGCCATCCCTTCCACGTGGCGGCCCTGATCCGTCAGTTTTTCGGCTCCATTCTGTCCCTGATCACGCCGCTCATCATTCTGGCCGGCTTTACCACCGGCTGGTTCACCCCCACGGAGGCCTCCAGCATCGCAGTGGCCTACTCCCTGATCATCGCGCTGATCGTTTACCGCACCATGGACTGGAAAACCTTCAAGCACTGCCTGCTGGAATCCGCCATCACCTCGGCCAACACACTGTTTATCATCGGCACCTCCACCCTGTTTACATACGTGCTGGTGAAGGAGGGCGCTTCCACCGCCATCGCCAACTTTATTCTGGGAATCAGCCAGAATCCGGCGGTGATCCTGTTAATCATCAACGTGGTATTGCTGATTCTGGGCATGTTTATGGAACCGGGCGCAATCCTGACCCTGATGCTGCCGGTGCTTCTGCCCATTATCAAGAGCCTGAACATCGACCTGGTGCATTTCGGCGTGGTCATGGTCTTAAACCTGATGATCGGCCAGGTAACCCCTCCCTTCGGCGTGTGCCTGTTCGTGATCTCCGACGTGGCGAAGATCAAGCTGGACAAACTCTACAAGTCCATCCTGCCCTTCCTGATCCCCCTGGTTGTGGTGCTGCTCATGTGCACCTACATCCCCGGAATCGTCACCTACCTGCCCTCTATACTTGTTAAATAAACGCAACTATTTTATTCAATCAATTTAAGGAGAATGTTCATATGAAAATCGCATTAATCAACGAAAACAGCCAGGCCGCCAAGAATGAAATGATCTGCGACAACTTGAAAAAGGTCGTGGAGCCCATGGGCCACACGGTTTACAACTACGGTATGTACACCGCCGAGGACGAGACTCAGCTGACCTACGTGATGAACGGCCTGCTGGCCGCCATCCTGCTCAACTCCAAGGCCGCGGACTACGTGGTTACCGGCTGCGGCACCGGTGAGGGCGCAATGCTGGCCTGCAACGTGTTCCCGGGCGTGCTCTGCGGACACATCGTGGACAGCGAGGACGCCTACATGTTCGCGCAGATCAACGACGGCAACGCCATCGCCCTGCCCTTTGCCAAGGGCTTCGGCTGGGGCGCGGAGCTGCGGCTTCAGTACATTTTTGAGAAGCTTTTCGGCTGCGAGAGCGGCGGGGGCTATCCCAAGGAGCGGGTTGTGCCGGAGCAGCGCAACAAGAAGATTCTGGACGGCGTGAAGGAAATCACCCACAAGGACATCATGACCATCTTAAAAACCATTGACCAGGACTTCTTAAAGACCGCCATCAGCGGCGAGAAGTTCCAGGAATACTTCTTCCCCAACTGTCAGGTGCCGGAGATCGCGGAGTATTTAAAGAGCGTTTTGGCATAAGTAAAAATTTTTTAAAAGCGGACAGCCATCCACGGCGTCCGCTTTTTTTCATGCATTTATCCCCAATTCCATCAATAAAATCCCCTTAAAATGCAAATCCTAATCCCGTCAACGGCAAATTCCTCCGGCATCGGCGGACATGTCCCGTACCCGCCCGGGCTGCCGCAAAATCGCGGATGTCCATACGGTATTTTTTTAACTTATAAAAAAACCTTGACTTTTCAAACTGTAACAACTATAATTACAATTATTAAATGTAACTTTTCTAATTACAGTTTGTCCTGAAAGGATCGCCTATGCAAAAACTGATTGGATATATCGGAACTTACGAATCCCCGGCCAGTCCGGGTATCGATTGTTTTTCTCTGGATTTGGAGACGGGCCGCCTGTCCGCGCCGCAGCGCCGCTTTGCGGTCCCGGACTCCAAGTATCTCTCCCTTTTTGACGGCGTTCTGGCCGCGCCTGTCCGCAGGGACGGGCGGGCCGGGATCAGCCTGCTCGATACGGCTTCACCCGGCGATTCCCCCCTGGGTGAATGCCTGCCGGAACAATCCCCGGCCTGCTTCGTGACTCAGGATGAGCGGTATATCTACACCGCCAACTACCACGAGGGCAATGTGCTGGTTTATGATAAATCAGACAAAACGCCCCGGCTGGCGCGGACAATCTCCATCGCGCCCGGGGCGGGCTGTCATCAGGTCCTGTTGACCGGCGATTATATGTTGGTTCCCTGCCTGCTGCTGGATCAGGTGAACATCTACAACCGAAGCCATGACTTCACACACGTTGGGACCATCCCGTTTGAACCGGGCACCGGCCCCCGCCACGGCGTCTTCGATGGCGCAGGCAGACGGCTGTTTTTGGTCAGCGAGCTGAGCAACGAACTGTTTGTCTATGAATGGACGAACCCCGCGTCCGTCCGGCTGCGCGGCAGAACCCCCATACTCCCGCAGAACTTCACCTCGGACCCGGCACCTGCTTCCGCAGCCATCCGCCTGTCCGCAGACGAGCGGTTCCTGTACGTTTCCACACGCTTTGCGGACGTGATCACCGTGTTCGCCCTGGACGGACTTCAGGCAACGTCCATCCAACAGGTGAGCAGCGGCGGCGTCCACCCCCGGGATTTCATTCTGACGCCGGACGGGAACTATCTGCTGACGGCAAACCGTACCAAGGGCGGCCTGGCCTGCTTCCGCCTGGACCCGGAAAGCGGGAAGATCGGCGCGCTCTGTTCCAGCGTGCCGGCGCCGGAAGCCGTGTCTGTTGTGCTGGCGCAGGACAGATGATGCAGTGCAGCCGGCGCAGTACAACAACCACAATCACAGAATCATCCGCCGGAGGAATCGGATCAGGCAAACGCCCGAACCATATCCCAGGTTTCCCCCTCCCGGGCTTTTCCTTCCCTAAGCCTCCTCCCCGCGGATTCCACCTATAGGAAAGGAGCATCCCCATATGAACACATCACAGAAATCCCACATTGGAATCATCGGCCTCTCCGTCATGGGCCGCAGCCTGGCCCTGAACATGGCGGACCACGGCTTTAAGGTCAGCGGCTACAACCGCAGCGCCTCCGTGACCGAACAGGTCATGAAGGACCATCCCCACAAAAATCTATTCCCCTTTTATTCCCTGGAGGAATTTGTAAATTCTTTAGAGCGCCCCAGAAAGGTCATGCTGATGATCCAGGCCGGAGCGCCGGTGGACGCGGTCATCGATCAGCTGGTTCCCCTGCTGGAACAGGGCGATATCGTCATGGACGGCGGAAACTCCTTCTTTGAGGACACCCGCAGGCGCTCCAACGCTCTGGCCGAAGCGGGCATCCACTACCTGGGCGTGGGCATCTCCGGGGGCGAGGAGGGAGCCCGGTTCGGCCCCTCCATCATGCCCGGCGGCGAGGAGAGCGCCTACCAGGCCGTCCGCCCCATTCTGGAAGCCATCGCGGCCAAGGCCATGGGCGAACCCTGCTGCGCCTATATCGGCCCGGACGGCGCGGGACATTACGTCAAAATGGTCCACAACGGCATCGAGTACGCGGATATGCAGCTCATCGCAGAAGCCTACCTGCTTCTGAAATATGTGGGGAATTTTTCCAACTTTGAGCTTGCTGACATTTTCCGGGAATGGAATCAGGGCGAATTAAAGAGCTATCTGATCGGCATCACCGCCGGAATCTTCCGGGAAGCCGACGATCTGGACGGCGGGCAGCTCATCGACCGAATTCTGGACAGCGCAAGGCAGAAGGGCACCGGGCGCTGGGCCAGCATCGAATCCCTGAAGCAGGGCGTGGACATTTCCATGATCACCTCTGCCTGCGGCGCCCGCATCCTCTCCAACCACCTGGATGAGCGGAAAATGGCCTCGGCGCAGATCGAAGGTCCCGGAATCCGGCAGGCTGACGACCGCGCGGCCTTCGCAGAGACTGTGCGCCGCGCCCTGTACGCCGGAAAAATCATCGCCTACGCCCAGGGCTTCTCCCTGATGCAGGACGCCTCGGAGCGCTACGGCTGGAACCTGGATCTTGGAACGATCGCCTCCATCTTCCGGGCCGGATGTATCATCCAGGCCGTGTTCCTTGGAGACATCACAAAGGCCTATGAGGCTGATTCAAACGCCGGGAATCTGATGTTTAACCCCTTCTTCCGGAACCGGATCAACGAGTACCAGGACAGCCTGCGCTGCGCTGTCTCCACGGGCGTGTTAAACGGCCTGCCCGTTCCCGCCCTGTCCCAGGCCGCTTCCTATTTGGACGCCTTCCGCTCCCCCGCCTCCGGCGCCAACTTAAT